>Ga0325411_1005174_pt1 | contig 14501 bp, 12 predicted proteins | sample PopdelMetagenome_13_FD_206181 | JGI IMG/M metagenome (GOLD analysis project Ga0325411, IMG submission 206181) | Populus deltoides microbial communities from Bellville, Georgia, United States - Xylem-PdIQD-R4 | ecosystem: Host-associated > Plants > Phyllosphere > Stem > Wood/Secondary xylem... | reverse complement strand
AATAACTAGTGATATCTATGGTAGTGTTTGGTTACTGTTTTGTGACAGAAAAGACAAATAATGGAGACAAGACAGAAAATGAGACTGAAATAAAATTATATTTGGTAATGATGTACAAAAAAAAAATGATTGTCTATATATCCTGTTTGGTTATGGTAAATAAGACAAAATAAAATATAAAATAGTTTATTTTAGCCTTAATATATATTGTTGTCAAACTTTTATATATATATATTACTTTAGTTTATTTTGAGTGTTGAAATTAACAATATTATAATAACCCTAATTGTAAAATCAAGACTGACTTGACAGGCTAACCTGGAGTTTAGATTGGTCCGAGTTTACGAAAAAATAAAGAAAGAATTAACTCGACTTTACTCGGTGAAAAACTTAGGTAAACCCGAGATAAAATACAAATAAAAAACCCGTTGACTTTTTTGAAAAAAACAATTGGTCAAAACAAAGTTGTTGTGATTATTTTTAAAAACAAAAATTGGGTTAGCCAGGTTGACCCTTCCGAACCGTAACTTGAAACTTGCCTCTATTTGACTCTCGGGCTAGGTTTTAAAAACATGATAATAACCACTTTTATTCATATGTTAACTCAGTCAACCCGTATTGACCCTTTCGACTTGTGACCTAGGTCTTATCCCAATTAATCTCTAAGTCAAGTTTTAAAACTATAAAAATAACAAATTTTATTCTTACATTAACCCAGGTTGACCTTCCTAATTCATGCCTCGGGTCTTGCCACAGATTAACCCCCAAATCAAGTTTTAAAACTAAGATAATAACCACTTTTATTTTTATGTTGACTCGGGTCAACCCGTGTTGACCCTCCTGACACGTGACCCAGGCCTTGCATCAGGGCACAACCCGAGTCGGTTTTAAAACCATGATAACAACCACTTTTGTCTTTATGTTGACTCGGGTCAATGGTGAACCCCATTCATGGCTTGGGCTTTGTCATAGGCCAACTCCTAAATCAAATTTTAAAACTATGATAATAACTATCTCAGGTCAACCCAAGTCAACCCAACCCTTGACTCGGGCCTCTACCAGTGACTTCGGCTTTACCCCTAGTCAACCCCCGAGTTGAGTTTTAAAATTATAATAATAATAATTTTTATCCTTACATGTCTTATTTAAAAGAATTTTGGAATTGAAAGTTTTTTACATAAAAATTAGAAGGATTAATTAAGTTTAAGGACTTAATTAAACTTCTAGGGGATCTTGTGGATTTAATCAAGGGCTCAATTGAAAAAAACTCAAGTTGGAGGCCCAATTCAGATCAATTTACAAAGATTGAAAGATTAGGGACATGATTGAAACTTTGTAAAGGTCAAATTGGTGCAATCAAGGGTTCAATTGCAAGAAACTTGAAGTTTAAAGGTTAATTAAAGGTCAAATTGAAAAACAAATTCAAGACCTTTTCGCAAAAGGCACGCAACATTAGGGGTTGTACTAAATCCAAGGACTAATTTAAAGAAAATCAAAGTTTAAAGCTTAATTAGGGACTAATTTGAAGAAACTAGGAACTAATGGATGCTTTGTAAAAGGCGCAAGACTTGGGGATTCTCATTTGATTTTTGGCAGTGGCCTAACTACATAAAATTAGCCTGTTTTGTCTTAATTAAAGACGTTTGAGCTTAAATTGAAACAACAGGGACCAAATTAAGATTTATCAAAATTCCAATTAGAAAACCCTGATTTTTAAGGTTTAAATAGATGACATGTCAATAATTTTTAATACAGAGATTGAGTGAGACATCGCCAATCTCTTTTTTATTATCTTCCTCCATTGAGAAGGTTGATTTAGTTGCCACATTCAGGCGAATGAACATGGCATCTCTGACTACCTCATCAACTCCAACCACCATCATTTAACAGAGGAGATTTTCCTCTTCAAGGTTGAGCCACCCTTGTTCAACATTTAAGTCTCACATGTTGCATAGAAGTCCTTAATTTATTGTCCCAGGACAGCCTTGTCTAATTTAGCAAAATTTAGCAGTATTACACCCGACTTTGGATCGATGGTAGGAAAGCTACAGGCACCAAATCAATCATGGTTTCATCCTAGTTAAATAATAACACCCTTTCTAACAAATCAGAGGTAAAAAAAAGGGGGGGGAAATAATCCCCTATGATCTAATTTTAAAAAACCACCTTCAAACCTATAAGTGGTTTCACAACCACCTATCTTTTAAGGCTATAAAAGGAGAAGGAGAAGAAATCAAAGAGTAAGAAAAAAAAGGATGAGGAGGGGATTTTGATGAGAGAAAAGCAATGAAAAGAGAAGAAACTTTGAGAAAGAAACCAAGCCAATAGTAAAAAAAAAATAAGAGAAGAGAAAATAAAAGGAAAAGGAAGATATTTTGTAGAAAGAGGTCAGAAGCTTTTCGAAAAAGTTATTAGATTCTATTCAAAACAAGAAAAAAAAGGATAGAAATCAGTCACAATCATCTTTTGAAGGTAAGTTATTGAACTTGATGGAATGGTATAACTTATTGAGAATACCTCCCCTCTGCATTTCAAGCTTTGATTCTTTCATTCAAGTATGTTATGGATGGTATAACTCATTTTGATGTTGTTTGTGATGTTAAATGAGCTTTTAGATTGATAAAACAACATAGATACATATTTGAATGTTGACAATAGGTTATAGACTTTGATCTCTATATCTTACATGTTTTTGTTTTTTGTTTTTGAAGGTTTAAATATATAGATATGTATATGTGTGACTCATATGAATAGGTTTTTGTCCTTTATTTTGGGTTTAGATGCTTTTTTATAAATGTAAACTTTGCTAGGCATTTTGGGTTGGTGTTCTTCAGAAGAATTTTGCCTTAGGTCGTTGATTTTGGTGTCATTTTGGTCGATTGATGGTTCTTATATGTGCATGCCTACTTGTTGTTTTTTAATCTAAGGTTTTTACAACTTAAAAGCATCGATTTAATGGCTTGAATGTTCGTGAATAGGTTTTCAAGCCCTAAAATCTTACTTGAATGTTGATTTCACATCTCAATCCAATCTATATGTTTGAAGGGAGTTCTGCTGCATTGGAGCTCGCAAGTTTGGATAGAAAGTCTGCCTAATTGTTGGTTTCCTTAGGTATATGGATTATTATGATTATTTGCCTTTATCTTTTTTGGAGAGATATCTTTGAACTTTCTGGAGATACTTCAACATGGTGGGGTTCTTGGCCTTATATAACCCTTGATATTGGCCTATAATTAGGTGAGAATCACTGTGAATTTGAAGTGGATAGGTTTTTAAGGCCTCTACAAGCCCTAAACCTGCTAAAAAGGCTTCAAACTCAGCTACGTTATTAATAGCTAGGAATTCAAAATGAACCCCATAGGCATAACCTCTCATTCTAGACTCGTAAGCATTAACCTAGCTCTATTACCCTTTGCTTTAGAGGATCTGTCTACATGTAGCCACCATATAGATATTAGTTGGGCTTGTCCCAAGGAAATTACAAACTTAGGGAGTGATGTTTCAGAGCTTGGTGAAGATTGAAAGTCATGAAGTATAGGTCCCTTAAAGAAACATTCAACAATAAAGTCTGCTAGAGCTTATCTTTTATAGATGGTCTAACCTGGTATTAGAGACCAAACTGTCATAACTCAATTGCCCACTATACCAGGTGTTCTAACATGTCAGGTTTGTGAAGAATCTGTCGGAGAGGCTGATTTGTTAAAATGATGATTTGGTGAGCTTGGAAGTAAGACCTTAACTTTCTAGAGGCAGTTACTAAAGTTAAGGTTACCTTCTCTACATTCAAGTATCTCATCTTAGCGTCTTGAAGTTTTTTACTAGAGTAATAGACCAGACATTGAACTCCATTCTCCTCTCTTACTTGCATATCGTCAACAATTAAATTCATTATGCCCAAGTAGAGGAAGAGGTCTTCATTCTCTCGTGGATGAGATAAAACCCTGGGAGATGAGAGATAGGCTTTGAGTCCCTCGAAGGATTTTTGACACTTGGGTGTCCATTCAAAGTTAGAAATATTTTTAGGGTTCTGAAGAATGGCATGCTATACTTCCCAATACATGAAATGAATTTGTTAAGGGCAGCCAACCTCCCGATAAGAAGTTGAACCTCATTCACTGATCGTGGGGGAGTCTGTCAAATATTACTTGGATTTTCTCGGAGTTGGGTTTTATCCTCTTAATGCTTACTAGAAACCCCGAAACTTCCCTCATTTGATGGCAAACACATATTTTAAGAGGTTGAGCTTCATTTGATACAAGCCCATAACGAACAATACTTCTTCTAAGTCAAGGAGGTGTTGCTCAAATGTCATGCTTTTCATTAGCATATCATTCATATAACCTTCCATAATTCTCTTAATTGATGCTTAAAGACTTTGTTCATCATTCGATGGTAGGTGACTTTTGTATTTTTTAGTCTAAAAGGCATGATCTTATAACAAAATATTCCCTCTTCTGTGATGAATAATGTCTTTTTCTCATCATCTAGGTGCATAGAGATTTTATGATACCTAGATTTAGCATAAAAAGAACTAAGGACTTCAAAACATGTCATGGAATCCATCAATCTATCAATCTTGGGAAGAAGAAAACTATACTTTGGGCAAACCTTGTTCAATTTGTAAAGTCCACACACATCTGCCACTTTTTAATAGGTTTCCTCACCGTTACCATATTTGCTAGCCAATCTAGGCACATTACTTTGGTGATTGCTTTTTGTCTCTCTCCTTCAAAACGTTTTTTCTGCTAACAACAAGAGAAATGGCTAGATTTATAGTTAGTCAATGTGTGGCCACTTTATGGCTGATCCCAAGCATGTTTGTACATTCAAAGGCAAAATTATCTTTTTAGGTGATAAAGAGTCTTGTTAGAGCTTGCTCCTAACTTAGTTGTAGAGTAAATCTCATCTTAGTGGTCGCCCTCGTCTCTCTAAGAGATACATTTTTTAATTTTGCAACAGCCTCTATCCTTACTTCCACTCATTCTTTCCCGGGACTTTGCTGGTCCACTACCAAGGTTTTCTTACCCTTAAGACATGAAGAGGCACATTACCTTGAAGATATTTAGTTGCCTTGTATTGTGGCCACACCCTGTGAGTGGGAAATTTCAAGGCTAGGTATCTACTACTAATAACAACATTTATCTTATGGAGAAGAGGTCTTCTTATGATGGCATTGTAGGTCAAGCTCATGTCAATGACCATGAAGGTCTGTTGGAGAGTTATACATTTAGAGAAAGTCTTGACAATGACAGGGATCTTCAATGCGCCATTTACTAGCACGTTTATACCTATAATCCTAATGAGAGGAGTCTTCATAGGGATTAATTTCAAGGGATCTATTCTCATTTGTGCCATCACTTCACTTGAGAGAATATTGATTGCACTACCATCATCCATTAATATCCTATGGACATGATGATTAGCCAAAACTATTGAGATGACAAGAGCATCCTCATGTGGGAAATTTACCCTCCTCCTAGTCTTCTAGGGTAGATATAAGGGGTTCATACCATGCATTAGGGAGGCGAGTGGTAGTAAGGACTTGCTTCCCGTACTTTTTTTTTTCATTCCCATTATCACGTCCTGTTGAGGTTCCACTCAAGATGACATTGGTCTCTAGTAAGACTTGGTTAGGTTAGCTGAATTCTTCCCTACCTTGTTCAGTATATATGTATCCCTTTTCATAAACTATTGAAAATAAACCTCAGTTATCAATCATTCAATCTCCTTCTTCAAAGCATAACACCATTTTGTATCATGTCCCTTGTCCCAATGGAACATGCAATACTTATTAAAGGTGCATGTGTAGGGAGTGGCTTTTGTTAGTGAGGGATATTTGGACAAACTCCTTACCTTTAGTGGCATATAAGCTTTAGTGATAATTGTGTTCAGAGGTGTTGAAAATCTCTCGGGTTATGACTGGCGATCACGAGATGACCTTTTCATGTTGTTTCTAAAACTTGAATTCCATATCAGGGAATGATTTCATCCATAAGGTTTTTTAGGTCAATTATCCTTATGAAAACGAAGAGTTCTGTATCACAACACACTTGCTTCTTCCACCTGTATATTGTTTTTCATGACTTAATTAACCTTAAGCAAGCTTCTGTCAGGTAAGGCATATAGGTCTCTCCATAGAGGACGTTCCCTCACCCCACTAATCAAGGCCTTAAAGGCCACTAGCTCAAGTAGCTCTTCTACCTTTAACATCTACTCATTAAACCTCTTTAAGTATGCCCTTATGGATTTACCCTCTAATTGGATAACCCCAAGTAGTTACGTGGAACTCCACTTTGCAGGTATACTTGTGTTGAAATGTGCCACCATCGTAACACAAAGATCTCTGAATCCTATGATAAACGTTGGTTCCAAGATGTTATACCAAGCATGTGCTAACCCTCTGAAAGTTGTAGAAAGTATCTTGCATATCATTTCACTCTTTTTAATAAGTGACTCTAAGCTATTATGTATATTTTGCACATATTTTCTTAGATCGGTGAGACCATCATAGTTCTCTAGGCTCATCTTTGTAGAGATATAGTCTTGGGAAATCCAGGTATTTAGAACTTGTCTAAACAAGGAAGAGTTGCACACATGATGAGGACTATGGGAATCTCCTTGGCAATGTTCTAAAGTTAATTTATCTTCAATCTTTTGTCTACTTAGTTATGGTCGGGTTGGTAGGTCGGATCAATCCCTCAGTATTAAGAAAAAACACACCTTGAATACCTACTTTCTCGAATGTCATTTTGCCCAAACCTTTCAGACGTGTATGCCTATCTATAGGCATTGGGAGCATCCTTTTACGACGATATTAGGGCCTCTAGTCTTCATGAGGGTACTGGTGCTATTGAGGGTGTTGATGCTAAGGGTGCAGGGATTTGTTGGGGTAGCATAACTTGATTCTGCCTCTAACTAGCTAGCATTGTTTGAGTCGAAAGTCATATTTAATTAATTAGCTATTGGAGGTCTGGCTGGGCAGAAGTACTTGCCTCATCATCAGTGGCGGACCCACATGGGTGCAAGAGGGGGCAATTGCCCTCTTAATTTTCTTTTCAAAATATTTTTATATTAAAATATTAATATAATAGTTTTACATGATTAATTTTCTTTGTTAACTACTAATTGTTAGCTTTTTTTTCTATATGAATTAGTTACTCAAAATATTAGAGTTTATAATAATTTATGGATTTGTTGAATTAATATATGTACGAGTAATATTATATGATAATGGATATGAATTGAAATGAGTTTTAATGAATTGATAAGTATTTTGCTATGAATTTCATATGAAAAATGATGGTGATGAATTTACTAGTGATTAAAAGTGAAGTACATGACAGCTCAAAAAATAAGGGACATAATAGATAAATTAAAAAGAAAACATTTAATATTTATGTTTAATTCACTTGTACAAACCAACAAGTCAGCAAGAACAACATTAATTTGTGACAATCCTTTTAAGCTATGATTTTAGATGCTATGTATCATATGTCGGCATAGAATTGTTGCCAAGAACTTTCGTAATCTTTGGAAGATTTAGAAATAGATAAATAAAAGTTTATTGTATATATTAAGAAAGATATTTTTAATGAGATTAAAAATAAAATTATTATGAAGCAGTTTTAAAATATAAAATCTCGAAGAGAACAATTATAATGTAAGTTTTTTCATTTTAAAAATTCTTAAATTAATTTTGCTTGACTTGAGTTGGTACATATATTTCAAATTAATTTCTTTATATAACACATGTCTGTATAATATATAATATCAAATATTTGTTAATAATTTTCTCTCTTATTTAAAATATTCTGGCTTCGCCACTGCTCACTATGCTAATATGTTATGTGACCAGGCCCAGGTGTATCATGTTTACCTTTCATGGAATGATCTAGAATGCCTATAACAAGTTGGGGAAAGCACACAAAGGACTTTTTTATTAGATTCCCCTGGACAATGCCAATTGATAAAGTGTTAAAATTAAAAGTATTTATAGGATAAGGTTTTTTAGTGGTTGAATCATAGATTGGTTAAGTGTTTTTGTAAATAGCTCATTTCCCCAATGTTAAGGTAAACTTTCTTGATGAACGCCTCTGGATATCTGCAAAAAATCATCATTTAGAGTGTTTGAGGACCTTTCAATAATAAAGTTAGCAACTTAGTAGAGAAAAGAAATGATAAATACACTTAAGAGCTTTTAATTCTTAGATTTTGGTTGTTTTTGTGTTGAATCTGTATCTTATTAATGTAAGAATAATTTCACCACAAAAATATTTATGAGGGAAAAAATATCTCTTGCACAAATATTAATGAGCATTAATAGAAAAAAATATCTCTTACATAAGCATTAATAGAGAAAAGAGAAAACAGGACTCAACACATGTTTTTGGGTTTAAAAGGTAGGTCAGTACATATCCTTTTAGGGTTGGACTCGGGTAGCGTGCCTAAGCCCATAAAAAGATGTTGGGGGTGCTTAGCACCTGGCTTGGGCTTGGGTTGCACCCGAGCCCAACAGAAGGTGCTAGGCGTGCCTATCACTTGGGCTCGGGTTGGCGACCGAGCCCAACCTTCTTTCTAGGCTCGGGTGTTTCTACCCAAGCCTTTAAAAAAGTTTGGGGATGAGAAAAATATTGGACCCGGGACCATTACGGGTTTGGTGTAAAAAAACCGAAATCTTCATCCGTCACATATATAAAAATATTTGATGAATTTATAATATTTTACTAGACTTTTTTTATCTATTATAATATATTACAATATTTGTATTATGCACCCAATTATATTCTTTATATCATATACATGATGTGTGCATAATAGAGATGCAATAAATTTCTTTTTCTTCATACCCATCATAAGCCGTGTAAAAAATGATGTTTACTTAACAAATTTTTAAAGAATGAATGCAATTTAAAGGAGAAGATCGTTGTGTATTATATTTGTGTAACATCGTACAATAAACAAATTTGGAAGTATTATTTTTGTTTTGTTTAGTTTAAGAACATTTTATTTTCTATAAAACAAATTTGGAAGTATATATAAAAAGTAATTATATCTATTCATATATAATATTGGGGAGACTTGAATTAATAATAGAAAACGATGGACCTCGTTCTGAGAACATGAGACTAGCATTCTAACCCGCAACCATATCCTAAGAGTTGTGTGCTTGCACGAGCGAAGGAAGGGGGTGGATATGAATTGTTTCCTTATCCATTTCAAAGCACTTAAGAGGGAACGAAAAAGGAAACTCCAGCGTTTCAGAACGCTGTTAACCTCCATCCAAAATTTATAATGGCCAAAGCTATAACGGGCTTTACCATCACAAAACCGCACATGCTTAGCTCTCTGCAGAAAACAAAATTGGACCTCAAACCATGTTCAGGAGGGGTAAAATCTTACAAACCATATATGGCTGTCCATTTTGTCGTAGATAATTTACACAAGAAGTCCGAAAGCCGATAAATTGAGTAAATCTTTTCTTCTTCTCTCTACTTTTTTCAGCTTTGGCAATGTTCAAGCGACGGGCTTCTTAGTGGGTGGCTGCAGGTAAGTGGCTCCTTGCTCCAAATTATTGACTCCTTGAGTTTTGTTCTCTTGAGTTGATGAAAAGGTGTACACGCAGACACAATATATTTTTCTTAAGCCAGTCATATGTTGTGTATCTCATCAAGTGATGATATACTTTTGTGTGATAGCATAAACGCAGCAATAAGAAAAGAGCTTCCTTGAGTAAAGTGAATGCCTTCCCAGATTGGCCTCTAATGGCAGTTATGGTGGAGCATATAGAAGGTCAAAGAGACCTTATAACTCACAAATCTATATGGCATCTCAGTGATCGAGCCATAAAAAACGTCTGTAAGTTTTTCTTTTTCTTCTCTCATTCATTCATTTCAGCCCACTAATCACTATATTTCGTTAGGGGTTTCTTCAGTTTCTCTAATCTTCTCTTCTCTGCTTGTAGATGTATTTTACCTTATGTTCACTTGCTGGGGATGTTTATTCTTTGGTTCAATGAAAGTAAGCCCATCTGGTTTTGCATGTAGGATCTGAAATTTATACATGTTATTTGGCGAGATTCTCTAATGTCTGAGTGTTTATTGTATAGGACCCATATTATGACTCAGAGGCATATAGAAAAGATGGAGGGGATGGCAGTGGACATTGGGTATATGACAAGGTATATGTTTCCGTTCACTCCTATGTTGAATCTTCTAACTTCATGTCTTTCTTTTTCCAGTAATTTTAATTAAATTCAATAATATTGTTGAGAAAATGACTTTGGAAAGCATACTGAAGAAAAGATTTTTTTAGATTAAGATTTGCACAAGTTATGATGTAGGGAGTAAGGGATTTACTTCTCTTACTTGTAAAAGATTTCATGATAGTGGGATGGAATTCTTCCATCTCTTCCACAAACATAATGATGTAGTTGTCTGAGTCTCGTTTTTATATGTAAGAGATGAATTCTCTTACTCAGTCATTAGTCTGAATTTCAACAATCAAGATTTTCATCTCTGTAAATTAGTGGATGGTTAGAATTCTTCATTGTATAGTTTTTTTCTGACGTATCACATTTGTTGAATCTTCCCAATTGTTTTTAAAATGAAATTGAGTAAGAGAATTCCATCTCACATGTAAAAACGAGACTCTTCCCAATATCCATTTGGTGAAATTAAGAGGAGGGAAAGAACCCATAGAGCCCTGCATGGGTTGTATTTGCTCGCCAGGCTTATATGTGTCGAAGTCGTATACCGCTATTCTTCGCCATCACCAGTTAAAAACAAAGATTGATGACCTATATATATATAAACGGATATGCAGCAAGAGGATATTGAAGAATCTGCAAGAGCAGAGCTGTGGCGCGAGGAGTTGATCGAGGAAATTGAGCAGAAGGTTGGAGGTCTGCGGGAACTGGAAGAAGCTGGCCGAAAGTAGGGAGTTTATTAATGGAGAAACCATTGACCTATCCTTGTGTTTTACTCTAATTCTCAGTCACGTCCTTGTAAAAATTCAATAAATCATAACACCACATTATGTGTTTATGGTTTTTATTATTTTTTTATGTTTTGTTACTTGCAATTAACGATGAAAAAGAATGTTGTTTCACTATTATTGCCGTTGCTAATATTATTATGTAGTTACAAAGTAGAGGTCGAATTTGAGAAGTGTTTAGATGGGGAACACAAGTTCTTTTTATTATTGTTTATGTTATTGCCAATTTTGATTGCTAGAGCATTGTATGCTTTACATTATTTATCCTAAAAATAAATATTTATGTGACAACCAAATAAAAATAATTATTATTTATTGTCAAAATTGCAAAAATTATTAGCAAAAAAAAAAAAAGTTTAAAAACCAAGGAAACTAAAAAAATAGTTGATTAGATAGTTAGGAGTCATAAGGTGATTTTCAGTGATTGTAAGTAACCAGAAAGACCGCCTCACTTAGAGCGTGTTTGGTATTTTGGTTGCTTTTGTGGTTGTGGTTTGAAAAAAATTGTTTTATAAAAAGTACTTTTAGTTGAGGTTGGTTTGAAAAAAATAGGTGTTTGGTTAAAACTATGATTGAAATTGAGGTTGAACAAAAAGTAGTTGAATGTGTTTGGTTAAATTAATACTTTTTAAATTGAGGTTATAAAATAATTAAAATATATATATATTAATATTGATGATTTTTAATTTAAATACTGTAGATTTAACTACTGTTATTACATCATGAAATAAATAATACTTATATCAAATATTTTTTATTGTTCCATTAAACTATCTACAATTTCATGACGTACGAAATCCATCAGACTATAGTTTCTTTGGTTTCTTAAGCGCGCAACAACATCAAATCAAATATCATTAGGAACAAAATTAGGATTGCGATCAAATTCTGTAAATGTTACGTCATCAAGCGATCTCCTTCTAATTTTTTTAAATAAAACACCATTAAAAATAAAATTAAAAATTGAAATTGATCCAGGGGCCAAATTTAAAAAAAAACAATAATTTTCCACGAATAAGGGCCTGATTGCAAGATATCATAATTCTAGTGGCCAAATTGAAGAATGACCGCCTTAGCTCAAAACTGCGCCGTTTTAAAGCAAACTGTTCATCTCCTTCATCCCGATTCAGCGGAAACGACAGCAGATCATGGTAACATCCTTCTCGCCGCCACAATGCATGCCATTACTGAGGCACGAACAAAGAACGAAAACAAAGGGAAAGAAAACAGAAAGGACCCCGAGGATAAACAGAGGACGAACAAAAACAAGAACAAGGGACAGACACAAAGTGGACACACAGAACACAGGAAGTGAATGATACACACAGAAGGCGAAAGGAAGGACGAGCAAACACAGGAGAACAAAAGGACAGAAAAAAAAAGACCCAGGGAAGGAAGATCGGAGAGTAAGCGAAGGAAAAACAGAAACAGAGAGAGGAAAGCACTGGCCAACCAACGCAAGAGCACCAGCTTTGCCTCCAAGTATACCAGCCCCCCCGGCTCTCCCCGTTTGAAAACATATCAGAAAAGAAACACAAGCAAACAAACACAGACGAAGAAGAAAAAAAAACAAAGGACCAAAACCAGTAGAGAGAGAGAGAGAGAGAGAGGACAAACCAGAACAAAAAAAAAAAAGCAATAGAATAGAAAGAATCAAAGAAAAAGAAAACTAAAGGAAGAACAAGAGGCATTGTCTAGAGTACACCATATTCATTTGCTTCATCTCCAGCACGTTCTCTTTCCCAATCATAACAATTGACACTGTACACATAAGTGAACAGTAAATGAGCAGCTTATTGTGTATAGAGGCAAAGAGATGCAACATGAAACTGCTATTTGCTGACTTGCGTTCAAAACGCAAAACATGGTGGGTCCCTCATGAAATAAATCACGTTTCCTCCGTTACCAAACACTTGTTTTCTGTGGTTTGCTTTAAAAGCAGAAGCAATCACAGAAACAAACACCCACTTATTCAATTTCAGCAATTCATTTATTGTTTTCTCTCGTAAGGTTTTGTTTACAACTGTCTTTATTTTACTGCACAATTAGATTTCTATAATCCTTGTCTCCTTAAAACTCTTTGATTTTTCTTTACATGATGTTACTTTTAGAGTAGGTTACCTTTACTAAATGTCCGATACTTGATGTCCTCACTTTATTTAATTAGAAGTAGTTATTGCCTCATTGACATGCCTAGGAACAATATTTTATATTATTATGTCATTTTTCTAAACATCATTGTCTTTATCAATTACTAGTGACTACGTTGTTATTCCATACCTCCATCATAGCAGCAAGGTTTTCTCTCTCTCTTTGTGAGAAATAATGGTATCATCAAATTATCTAGCCATACTTTTTTTTTAAGTTTAATGTGGGTGTCTGGACCAGCTTGCGCGCACCTTGACTAATCCCACGAATCCTGAAATTAACGACCATATAAGCCTCCAGTTGTCATTATATAAACAATCATAGGGCTCGAACGTGAGATCACCACCTACATGGTTAATTTTGACCACACTTTTGTAGGCTAGTGGTGACTTCTTATAAACTCAATAAGACAATGCAAGTTATGACTAATCAGTTCAATTAAATCCAGAACGAGCTACAATGAAGTAGATTTGGAACTCCATGTGCCTATAGACCTAGAGGGTAAATTCTAGGATATTCTATAATAACAAGCAGCCCTATAATAAGAATGTTTTCAAGTAATTCGCCTTAACCTGGATATCATATGACCACATAATAGGTGCCCCATCAAGCCCAACCAAATTTAACATGATCACTTATGAGGGGTATTACCTACCCTACGAATGTATATATCAGGTTACGTGGCCTAACCACCTTATCTACAATCAACTCTAATTGGGAAGATCAACGCCCAATGAGTTACCTATCAACAAGGCAATCTCAGTCTTTCTATATTAAAGGGGCTTGTTGTCAACCAACAAGTGGAACATGCCTAGTTGGCCACTTAAACAAGATCACAATGGTCGATTCAAACTCTGATAAAGAGTTTCAAGAGCAATAACTTATAATAATCATGAAATTTAAAGTGATTGATAAAAATGAAGGATACTTGGGACCTTTTCTTAAGGAAGTAACAAAAATGGTCACCCTAAGCCTGAAAGATTACTTGGTAAAGGAGAAATACAACAAACCAGGCTTGATTAACCATTGTAAAGGCTAAAGTTGGTCACTAGTGTTGCTATAAATAAAAGGAATATCAGTTGTGATAAGTTTAAATTATTGGCATGAAATAATCATGATAAGCCTCTCTATGAAGTTTATAGGTATCTTATTTGTCTTACAATTCTACCTAAAACAGAGAAATTAGGAGGCAAAGATGAATTGAATGGCACATGATGATATCAATCAAATTTATGTGCCAAGTGCTAAGTATTTTATTTATACTACTTTCTCTTAGTTGATATATAACAATTGTTTTATATATGTGTTAATATGTAGGATCTTATTTTAAACTTTATTGCAAGTTTATGTTATCTAGTTGC
>Ga0325411_1005172_pt1 | contig 14502 bp, 8 predicted proteins | sample PopdelMetagenome_13_FD_206181 | JGI IMG/M metagenome (GOLD analysis project Ga0325411, IMG submission 206181) | Populus deltoides microbial communities from Bellville, Georgia, United States - Xylem-PdIQD-R4 | ecosystem: Host-associated > Plants > Phyllosphere > Stem > Wood/Secondary xylem... | reverse complement strand
ATATATACATATCTCTCTCTCTCTCTCTCTCTCTCTCTCTCTCTCTCTCTCTCTCTCTCTCTCTATATATATATATATATATATATATATATATATATATATATATATATATATATTGTATGCATGCATGGCAAGCATGTAATAGTAAGATTTTAAAAGTTGTCATGCTTTGTCATCACATATTATTATAATCAAATGCAATTTATTGTCAACAATCTCAGTTTAATTGGTCAGGATGTGGAAAATTTTGGTCAATCGTGGAAGATGCTGTATTTGACACTGAAACTAAGAGGTGGAAGGTCCTTCTCGTGAGTTAATATAATATAAAGCATTGAGAATGATCAGTTGTCTCTAGCTCTGCACAACAAAACAAGGCCGATCTTTATTTTCCATGTGAAGATTCCACAAGTCAATGAATTTTAGTTAAACAAAGATAATCATATCTCCGTCCAAATCTTCCTTCTCGATCTATCCATTGTTTTGAAAAAGAGGCCTGCTAATCCAAATTGTCATCACATTAAGCCATTGAATTATTCCTTTTGTGATTGTCCACTTGGATTCAAGTGTTTTTTTTTTTTTTTTCTGTTTTAGAATTTTTTTGGCGATGGTCTAAAAGAAGCCTGTTTCTGTCAGCATAGCCTAATTAGGACTGGAAAGTTACATTACTACGAAAATCTAATAATATAAACAACTTGAAATTCTCGTAGGTCTCCTCGATAATCTATATCTTTGCCTTGCACCAAAAAAAAGAGCAAGAGGGATTAGAAGTTCTTAACCACTTTCTTGGATACACACACACACACTATTCCCAACTTACTGGAGATATTAGAATCGTCTCTTCTGTGAGAAACATGGGTTTAAATTAATTAACATTCATTCTCTGTCAAAAGGGAAAAACTTGAAAAATGTAAGCATGCTCATCACAACTAGCAGCCTCAGAGACTGGACGGGCCTTGACGATCAATCTCTAGGTCTAGTGATGAAAATCTTGCCTTGAACATAGAAACACTACAAGATTTCACAGTTTTACCAACAGAAAAATTCCGTCGGTGTGTGATTAGAAGTTCGTCGGTGATTTTTTTACCGACGTCATCACCGACGGATTACGTCCATCGGCTTTCCTTTTGTCGGTGATTCCCCCTTCCGTCGCTATATCGGTCGGAAAAACAAAAAAACCATTTGCCGATGGTTTTACAAACGGAATTTGCGCGCCAAAAAAAAAGATTCCTGCTTGAAATATACCGACGGATTTGTATTCCGTCGGTGATATTGTGATTTATCGACGGAACCTAACCGTCGGTAAATTTTTCGGTGAGTGTATGAAATGCCGACGGATTAATTCCGTCAGTAAGTCTGTCGATGAGTGTTTAAAATACCGACCGAATTAATCCGTCGGTAAAATCCTTGGTAATAGTTTTTTCTGAATTTGTTTTTAAAAAATTATTTAGGATATATAATATAAAACTATATAAATTAATTGTAATACAAACCAATTATGCAAATAAAATTTATATTAAACATAAAAAAAACAAAGTTAAATAATATTCATTACAAACTGAATATGTTTCAAGAAAAATATTAAATGAAGTTTTAAAGGTAAATAATGTTTATTACAAATTAATATAAAGGTGGAGCTGGAGGAGGAGGAGGAGATCTTGGAGGAGGCTGGTGGTTATACGGCCAAAAAAGATTAGGCGCACATGTTCCACTATTTGCCATGTTCATAATCATTTCGTGAAGCTGTTCATAAGCCGCTTTTTATTGTTCATACTCCGCTTTTTGTTGCGCTTGAGAAGCTTTGATTTACTCAAACTCCGCTCTTTGTTCCGCTCTTTGTTGTGCATGAGACGCTTTGAGTTGTGCGTACTCTGCTGATAGGTTATCGTATTTCTCGGTGAGTTGAGCCGTGTGTTGCTGTAAGGCCACGAACTCCTTAGATTGGGAGATCGATATTGATTGGGAGCTCCCAATGGTTGAAACACTACGGGTCGACCGCAAGTTGTCGGCCGTAGTGTTGGAGAGCCCGTAAACCCGATTTTTATCGGGTCCACCTGACAAGCCAACCTCCATCCACAAATCCGGATCGAATTCCAGATGGGTCAAAATATCGTCCCCGTATCTCTCCCTCAACCGATTATTATAGGTCTCCTGAAAATAAAATAAAAAAAAAAAGTAATCATCATATTCAATACACTAAACATAATAACTTACAAAATAACTTACAAAATAAAATGGTTGAACAAACATACCACGAAATGTTGAGCACGGTTATCAACGAACTGTTACGCCCCCCTTCTGGCGGTCTTGACTCCGCACGTGCGTCTCCACAAATAGCTCCATCGGGCTCGGCTCATGTCCAAAAGACGCAACCTATAATGAAAAAATATATATTAACAACAACTGAATTTAACGATATATTTCATTTAAATTAATCTTACCATCCGTTTCGCATGTGCAGCAAATAGAACGGAGCCGCCAGTGTGCGTTGTCACCCCGCCATGAATTGGCCGATTCCGGTTGCCAGCACCGGACTGTGAACGTCGTGTGAACCGCTTAGACGTCACGTGCTCAAGATAGTGCGGCCATATATCTTCCGGGATGTATATCGGTTTGAAATCCCTCCAAACCGCAACATCGTTCCAGCCTTGGAAACCCCTATCCCTCGCGGTTTTTTTTGCCTTTTTTTGGGCTTCATACCAAAAATCACGCAACCTACTTCACGCACCCAAAAATTATATTTTGAAACATAAATTTTTGTCTAAAAAAATCTTATATTGTTTTCGATCTTACCTAGTTGCCGCGTGATTTTCCCACACCCTCCTCACAACAGTGTTATGCTCACTGTCCCAGCAGAATTTGTGCTGTGTATAAATAAATAAGTTTAAATAAAAATAATAATTTATTTACAATTATATTAATAAGCTGAAAATTATAAATTAATACCAACCTCAAACCTGTTAAACCATGCATTGATTTGAGGCATCCATTCAGGATGCATGAATATCTGACTCCATTGAAACAATAAAATCTCCATCGACGATTTAAGCGTCGATGATATTACTCAGGCGGCTTCAATGTTTGTGAACCTGAAAATAAATGAAATAAATTCAATGTGATTACTTCATAAATTATGTTGTAATTTAAAAAAAAGAAAAACTAAAACCTTAACAAACTTACATTGAAAGGTCGTCCTTCCACTGTGCCTCGTACTTGCAGGTAAATTGATTCCGCTGCAAAGGCACGCCGCCTCTGCGCTGTGAAGTATCGCTAGAAGAGGCAGCATCGGTTGACGGCGCAGGTGGTGTAGGTGCCTCTTCTTGAGAGGCACCTAAGGAAATATCATCCTCGCTGTTAGACGAACTAGCTGCGACCATACTTGAGCGACCAGCTCTGGTTTTCGTTCTACGCATCTACACAATTTTATACAAATAATTATATAATTAAATTCAAATATAAAAAAAAATTCGACAACACCTCCCCTATACCGGATACTACCCAAATCCACAAACCTGCACATATTAACAATAGCCACAACCAATTTACCCAATCTATATTAATTATTCCAACGTATTCAATTACTAATCCTAAGGTAAATTCAACATTAAGAATTACAATTCAACAAATTATTCAATAATTATGCCAATACAACAAAACAATAAATTAAAAAAAAACTATAGAATAACAATCAAAATAAATGGAAAAAATTAAACACAAAGCATGCAATAATAGAGTAAAATTAATAATTATTCCAACATATTCAATTACTAATTCTATGGTAAATTCAACATTAACAATAAATATTCAACAAATTAACTAATAATAATTATGCCAATACAACAATAAAAAATATTCAATAAATTCAAAAAAAAAACTATAGACTTTAGCAATGAATTATGCAAAAAAAAAAACTATAGACTTTATCTACATTACAAAAAATACACCAAAACAAAAAACATAACAAAAAAATAGCAAAAAAAAACCCTTAAAGTAAAATGAAATAGAAGAAATACAAACTTTTTCAACTGATGGAGATTCACGAGATAAGATGCTAGAGATCGCTGGTGAAACCTTTGAAGAAACCTTTGAAGAACGAAGTGAAGAACCGAGAGGAAAAGAATCGGTGAAAAACTGAGGAGAAGAAAAAATGAACTGAAGAGGCGGTCGGGGGAACTTAAATGCCAGTTTTATCAACGGATTCACCGACGGATATAAAATTAATTATTATTTTAATTTATTCCGTCGGTGAGGTGTTAAGAATCCGTCGGTAAATTTTGAATTTCGCACCAAATTTTTCAATGACCTTCCATATTTTTCGTGGTCCGTCGGTAAATCTGTCGGCAATATGACGCGGTCAGAGATGCTTTTAATGCACAACCCTTTGAAATTCGCGCAGTCTGTCGGGAATTTTATCGGTAAAATTGACCCGCCGACAACGTACCGACGGATATAAATTCATCGGTATGGACGTCGGTGAATGTGGCATTTCAAGTAATTATTTTCGAACTCTCTGTGAAATGCCGACGGACTTAAGGCCGTCGGTGTGGCCGTCGGTGATGTGGTGGCATTTCAAGTATTTATTTCATTTTACAAAATATATCATCCATGATCAATAATTATTTCAAGTAATTATTTTGTAATTGTGGCATTTCAACTAATTATTTCAAGTAATAAATATTTTGAGTTTCAAAATATATCATCCATAATCTAAATTACATGAAAAAAAGGGTTTTACATAGGGCTTCATTTTGGTAGTTAGTCAGAATTTTCTTCTTCTTCGTCATCAATTGAATTGTCATCACTTTCATCGCAATCTTCAATATGAATATCATCTTCTTCATTGATATTTGCTTGTCCACTAGAGCTCAAAACAAAATTCAACTCATCTGCGTCAACATCAATAAGACTATCATCGAAAACACAAAAATTTGAATTTTCTTCAAATTCAATCGAAGGAGCAACTCGATTTGGTTCAACCACCTCACTAACTTGAAAGACTTCATCTCGCATACTTATGTCTTCGTTCTCATCCTGAACAACCTCGACACGACCCCGGGGTTTCGTTTTTAAAACGGACAACCAATCCACTCTTGATCGATCCTTTCTAAATGAAGGGGTGTATGTGTAATAAACTTGTTGACATTGCTTTGTGAAAACAAAGACATCGTTTATGTTGCGGAGTCTAGCTTTTGAGTTGATTTCGACCAGACCATAGTGCGGATCAACTCTGATTCCTCTGTCAGTCGTGTCATACCAATAGCATTTGAATAAAAACACTATATTCTGCTCATTATGATATTGCAGTTCGACAACCTCTTCTAATCTACCATAGTAGTCAACTTCTAACTCACTACTAGTGGATCCTTTAACACAAACACTGCTGTTATATGTCTTTCTTCCTTACCTGTATTCTTCAGTATGGAAAACATATCCATTGACAAAATACCCATTGTAGCATTTACATTTTCTTTTAGGCCCTAAGCTTAGTAAAGACAATGACTTAGGTGCACTCTTTCCCATTGGATAAACCTTGTATGTAATGTACATCAATAAACAGTAAATGAACGAGAATCTCATAATGACATGCATACGTACAGTAATTTTGCAAGTTAGAATGACTTTGTGATAGAGCTTACATGTGTTCTAAACCACGTGGCAAACTGCTCATCTTGTAATTGAAAGATCTGGGATTCAGTCAACTGTGAGTTTTTGGAGAGCAAATATTGTCGATGTTGTCTGCAACTGATAATGAGTGTATGATATTACAATATATAATTAACAGTATATTACTAACAAAGTTTAATTAGTATAAACTTACTGAATAAAAGGTCTCAGCTCATCACAGTTAAATAAAACATAGTTGTGTGCTTGTTTGAACTCTATTTCCGACAAATATCTTCCTTTTATGGCATTTTTAGGTGTGGGTCGTCCAGTATTAGAGAATATTGACAAGTTCCCACTAGAAGGCATTTCACCACCATCATCATGCCGTGGAACGCGATTGATTCTCGTTCTCAGATGAGGTTCGAAATAGTACGAGATAAATGTTAAGATCTTCTCAACAATATAGGCCTTACATATTGAAGCCTCAACATGCGCCTTGTTCTTAACCTTTTTCTTGAGATTAAACAAGTAAGAAGGGAAATTGGGGAGGAGAGGGTCGGTGGACATATATTAACTTTTACCGACGGTTTCACCGATGGAATATCCGTCGGTGAAACCGTCGATGATTCTGATGGAACAATCGACACGTCACCGCACGGATCTGCCATTTCAAATCCGTCGGCAATATAAACGGAAGTCGTTGTACGGGCTGTCTTTTTGAATCTGTCGGTGATTCCATTTGAAAAAATAACTCGCCAAAACCTCCACATCAGCGACCCGTTTTTTTTATGATGGAAACGTTTCCGTCCGTAATTCAGTCAGTAACTACCGACGGAAATTGTCCGCCGGTAGTTACCGACTGAATTATGGACGGAATATTATCCGTCGGTAATTTCGACCTCAAATTACCTACAGAAATATTCCGTCGGTAAATCCGTTGCTATTTAATGAATTTCTGGTAGTGAAAGAGATGCGAGGTTTTTGAGTTGTATGGGTAGTGTCCAGATAAGGAAAAGAAAAATATGGATTTTGTATAGTTGTAGAATAGAGAAGGTAATTCAGCATGGGAATCTGAAACAAGGAAGGGATGTTAATGGGATATATTGGGATGGTTACTAATTAAGGTTCGTGGTCATGTCACATGCAACGCGATTGCTTTTGAGTCAACTCATAACGACATACCAAGAGATGGGAGTCAAAGCGGCGCCCCATTGAGCAAGCTGGAGCTCAAGAACAACAGCTATATAACCACCCCGCCGCCGTCACCCCAGTAAAAAAGACTATCTTTACATGTCTAATTAGCATTAAACAATGACCCAGCCATCAGGGCATCCAATATCTTTGCCTGCACGTTCAGTCTCCAATATTCAAAGAAGTCGAGACTCAAGCTTCCAGTGCATCATCATCTGCTTAATTAATTGAGTGTGAATAGAAAGAAGATACTAAAATCATTAGGCAATGTCGAGATCAAGATTGATTTATCAAAGTGATAAAAATTAACGTTGTGAATACGCGACTAAGCCTCGTGATCTCAAGACATTTCGATACACAGTAGTTAATAACCTTTAATTAACATCCAAGCACCCAGCTACAAACTCCAGTGCTGTTTACATAACGTAACGTAACAAAACCAAACCCAGCCTTATCTTTCATTTATGCTTTTTACCCTACCGAACTTGTGGTACAGTTAGGTTTGTAGGTGGACGTGAATCCATTGGATTTTATTCTGGGGTGAAATTGTAATTCTGAGCTTATCATAATTCGTCGAGAGTTGTTGATATTGTTGTTTCAAGGCAATGAACTCCTCAGACTGGGTGTTCGATACTGATGGAGAGTTTCCAACGGTTGAGACACTACGAGCCGAACGCAAGTTTTCAGCCGTAGTGTTGGAGAGCTCGTAGACCTGATTTTTATCGGGTCCCCCAGACGATCCCACCTCCATCCACAAATCTGGATCGAAATCTGGATGGGTCGAAGGATTGTCCCCATATCTCTCCCTCAACCGGCTATTATAGGTCTCCTGAAAATTCCGTCGGTAAAAAAATCATCAAATGCAATTCAAGATGCAATTCAAGAAAATAATAACTTACAAAATAAAATGAATGAACGAATATACCACGAAGTGCTAAGCACGGTTGTCCACAAACTGTTGCATCCCCTTTTGGCGGTCTTGACTCCGCACATGTGTCTTTACAAACAGCTCCATTGGACTTGGCTCACGTCCAAAAGACGCAGTCTGTAAGGAAAAAATAGGTTGAAAGTTAAATATATTGTAAGGAACGATAAATTAATTAACGATATATTTCATTAAAATTAGTCTTACCATCCTCTTTGCATGTGCGCTGAATGGGACGGATCCGCCAGTGTGAGTGGTCACCGAACCATGAATTTACCGGTTTTGGTTGTTAGCGCCAGACTATGAGCGTCGTGAGAACTGCTCTGAGGTCACGTGCTCAATATATGCCGTCCATATTTCCCCCGAGATAAATGGTGGTTTGAATTCTAAAACAAACTATAACAACTACAAAATTATACTTCATACTACAAGTTTCTTTGATAAATAACAATTAAACAAGTACAAACATTAACAAAATACATATACTAAAACAATAAAATTCACATTTAAATATTAAAACTAAAAAGGATAGATTTACTTACAAAAAAATGATAAAATCTACAAGAAACGGATATTGTGACCACGTACAAGATATAAGAAACTTGAGTGCTTGTGTTGAGAATAGTGGAGAGTTGGGATGGGTGGTTGGCTGCAGTTTGGGAAGGGAGAGGTAGGATGGGAAAAAAGAAGAAGGAGAAACAGAGGAAGAGAGTGTTGGCAGATGGGTGGGTATATAATGGTTTTTTCCGATGGAATCACAGACGGATTCATACCGTCGGTTATTCAATCGGTGACAGTGCCACGTCACTGTATGGCTATCTCAGTTTGAATCCATCGGTCATTCCATCGATAAAATTGTCTGATGTCACCACGTCGTTGCATATTTCCAGACAAACTGTATACCCCGTCGGCAAAACAGTCGGTATATACCGATAGAAATATTCCATCAGTATATACCGACCATTTCGCCGACGGATCTATGCCGTCGGTATATACCGATAGATTTTGAAACGGAATTAGTTCCGTTGGTAATTATTACCGACAGAAAAAGTCCATCGGTAATTCCGTTGGTTTTCTCCGGTTTTCTGGTAGTGAGGGGACGCACCCCTTGGGAGATCCTAGGGTGGCTGCATAGTTGTCGCCCCAGCCGCCCTACCCTATTTTCCTTCTTTCTCTCCCCCTGTTTTTTACCTATAAATACAAGGGGGAGCAGCGAGAAAAAAAAAGGGATGAAAAAATCGAGAGAGAGAAAGAAAAGAAAAGAAAGGAAGAAGAGAAGGAAAATAGAAAGAGAAAAGGAAAAAAAACAAAGAGGAATAGAGAGAAAGAAGAGGAGCAGAATAGGGATAGAGAGGAGAGAACCGAGAGAGGTAAAAAAAGGAAAAGAAGAAGAAGAAGAAGAAGAAGAGAAGGAAAACAAAGAAAAAAACAGGGGAAGAAACGGTGAGAACCATCATCGCCGGCACCTCCACCGCCGCCTGTAGCTGTGTCTTGCCACCTCCACCACCACCAACAGCACCATGAGCCACCGCAGGTCAGCCTTCTTCCCTCTCCTCCTCCACCTCCTTCTTCTTCTTCTGCGTCTTCTTCTCCACTGTTCACATTGCAACTAAAAATTTGTTTAGTAATTGATATTTGACTATAAATTTATCTGTGGTTTAGGTTTCATTCGACCACCAATGATTATGGGCTCTGTATTAGGGTTTGTGAGGACTGGTGTTATGGAGTTTGAGGGTGGTGAAGGGTTCAAATAGGGGTGATTTACTGAGTTTTGCGATCTGATTAGGTTATTCATTTTATAATCTGTAGAAGTTGTGAGTGTTGTTTTTACTCTTCATTGATTGTTGATGTTTGGGTTTGAATTTCTTATTGATTATTCAAATTAGGGAAGATGAAGATATGAAGTTACTTTTTTACTAATAAGTAATGAGACCCAATACATACTCGGGTTCAATTGGGTCAGTTAGTATATCCTCTAAGTCAAAAATATCAATTGATTTAAGTAGCAACCTAAGGGTTATATTTCAAATTTCAAACTTTTCAAATTAAGAGGTGTTTGGAAGTGTGGTAGCGGTTGCTTTTCAAAGTGTTTTTTGCTCGAAAATGTATCAAAATAATTATTTTTTAATTTTTTTAAAAAATATTTTTTACATCAGTACATCAAAACGACCTGAAAACATTAAAAAATAATTTTAAACTAAAAAAATTGAGTTTTAGAGTTTTAGATTTACAATGAGATCTAAATTCAAGTGATATCAGCTAGCAAATGGGTTATTTTTTCATACGGGTGTTAGGCGTTGTGATTTGATAGTCTTTTTCAAATTTTTTTATTCTTTTGTTTTAATTTTTTTTTTGTATTTTAATCATTTTGATGCATTAATAACAAGAATAAATTTTAAATAATAATAATAATATAATTTTTTTCAGATAATTTTTTTAAAATAATATCTATTAATATCGCAACACCTCTAAAATTTGAAAAGGAAAACGATTGAATGCATGGGAGAGCCAGCGAGGATGTCAAGTGGTATTCTCATTTTCAAGGTTGTAGACTTTATATTAAAGCCTCTCTTAAATTTCTTGGTTGTTTAATTGAATTTCAATGGGGCTATTTTGTCCTTTTCCTGGTTAATTTATGTGTGTGGAATGGGATACTTGGGTGAGGTTGACTCCACCTACCCCCTGTCCATAACTTAAAATTTCAAGTGCTATGAAATTTCAACAGAATCATTTCAACTTATTGAAAGATAGCCATCACCAATTTATAATTAATTCCTGAACAATACCAATTTTTTAAAAAAATTAACTTAATTATTGAAGAAGAGAAAAATATTTTCTTGCTACTATTAATTTATGAGACACCGTCATTTAATTACTTTAACTAATGATACTATCACCATCAGCACTACAAGAACAATCACTATCACCTACCTTTTTTCTACTGTTACCGACCATATTATTACAACCACAATTTTAATATTAATATAATTATCATTTTATTATAACCTTATTATAAAATTTTTAATAATCAAAATAATATTTTTTTTATTGTCATTATCATTACCACGACAACCATAACAATTGTTATTATACGAAGACTTTCATTATTATTGATATTATATATTATTATCACAATTACCATCATTATCATTATTATCTTTATTATAAACATTATAACTCTCATCTTACTACAAGAACAACTTATTTTATATATAATTTTTTTTTGTTACATTTGAATAATAAAGAGTAATCACTCTCTGAAAAGATTTTCCATGAAAAGATATATCTCTAGAAAGAATATTTTTAAGTCAGCGTTACTTTTGTTCTAGACTTAATTGTGGGATTAGCAACATCTTTTCAAAGTGATTAACTTAAGCATTTAAACACGAGTACAGGTGGGTTGTTTTAGCTTAGAAAAGACGTTGAAGAATAATGGTTTTGGATAGGGACGGAAGGACCTCATGCATACAAGGGATTGTAAGCGAATTTGTCAACAGAGGCCGCCGACACCCCCACCCCCCCTCATTGTCATTTAGCAGCTTTTACCACTTCTTTCCAGGGAGGACCACCCGGAGAAGACCTCTCTCTCCTCCTTCCATCTCTCCGTCTGAAGGTTCTTTGAACGATCGATGACTTGATCTACACATAACCTGCTCCTTGCGGTCTTTTCTTTTCACAGCCACCCTTGCAGCCTGTGAATTGATGGGATCCTCTTCGTTTCCATACCTCGCTTGGCGGTCTTGACACGGAAACTTTGTGAAAATTCTATGGAATGGCTGGCCCTAGCTAAACAAATATATAGGTACAAAGGAAATCTTCAAACGTCAAAATATAATAGACTTTCATGTAGTAAGAAATAATTTATATTTATTTATTTGATGAGTGACTTTATCTTATTTTATTTTTTGAGAAAAAACAATTGTATTTCTCAAAAGAAAAAAAAAAAAAGAGAGAAGAGTTTTTGGTTAGTTTACGAGAAGGAAGAAATTAGCATTGTTTTCTAATCCTCTCTTCTTTTCTTTTTCTTTTTCATGTTTCAGATCGCCTCGATCCCCTTTATTTATTTACGTTCAATATGCAATGAATCAAAGCAATTTATTCCCAAAAATTGATTACATGAACCCGATTGTGTGGATCAAATTAATCTATTAAGCACTCACCATAAGAACTAGTGATAATGATGGAACCTACTAACTATGAGGGGTGTAACTCAACTAGTCAGACCATAAGTTTGCTTTATAGAGATCACCGGTTCGAGTTCCACAAACCTCAGAGTCATTGAAGGCTTACATGGTCGTTAATTTCAGGACCTATGAGATTAGTTGAGGTGCGTACAACCTGACCCGAATATCCATATTAATAAAAAAAAAATGAAATCTAGTACACTAAACAATCAAAATGCCTTTCCTTAAAATGAAATTTATGCATAAATCCCTTTCACCTATGTTTGACCGAGTTGTTTCTTTTGTGAACATCCAACTCTATTATGCATGGTTCACAAATGTCAAAGGTGTCCAATGATAAACTATAGACTGTTTGGAATTAATTCTTAACAGTAATTGAATTTAATTATAATATTTAATTTAAATTTAATCAATAAATTAGTTGAATTTATATGTTTTAAAAAAATAAAATTTAATTCATTTTATTTCCTATATTACTTTTATCTTTTTTCTTTAAAGATCTCTAAAACAAAAAATGAATATATGGATATTTTAGGAAAGTTAGTTTTAATATGAATTTTTTTTTTTTTGAAATTGTAAATCACAGAAGTTAACTTTTGATTTCCTTTTGTATAATTTTTAGATATTGAATTTTATTTGAAACTTAATTTTTTAAAAAAAAATTAATTCAAAGGGTTTATATATACCCCTTTGATTCTTTAAAATAACTCAAAATTTTATTTTTCAACTCAAAATAACTCAATGCCTTGCCTCCGCCTCGCGTCGCAAATGGGGAGCTATGTTATGGACTTTTCTTTAGTCTTCAATTTAAATGAAAATCATCCTTTTCAAAAAATAAATATATAGATGAAAAGATAAATCATGGATATCTCCCTCTAGCCCGTGGATTTTCTTGGTAAGTCCGAGCCCATTATGATATCTCGGCTAGTTGCCCATAATTGTCGAGCATTGATAACACTGGGTCAAAGCCTTCCATCGAGCCCTATTCCGTATTCGCACTGTGACTTCTATCAAGCCTTCCATTGAATATTTAAACAGATGTGGAATATGTTAACGGTTTCGTTTGGATTTCTCTAAATGGGGCGAATACACGTTACCATCCCATCCCATAAGCAAAACTAGGAATTGCTTAGGGGCCACAGCACCCCCAAAGTCTTGGGAGTTTTTAATTTAATCCTTGTTTTTTTTTAGTTTTTCGAAATAATTAAGTATTTGGCATCCTCATTTAAATCCCCATTTCATGAATTTAAATGCGAGTGTGTACCCGGAGAGCATGGTGCTAATGCACCCTAAAAGAGGGTCCGCTAATGGAGGCATCACATGCTCTTTGTTTGACCTCCTAAAGTGGTGCTCTGTGGCCTGTGGGAAGAAACTGCTCAGTCTGAAATCAACGTATATAATTAAGCATTAAACGACTCGCTGCGATTGGATGGCATTAAGAAATGACGAGGGTTTCAGTAGCGACTAAAGGTAAACTATTGTGCTTGGTTTCGACATTTCCGCTTAGGTAAAGACTATAGAGGAGATCATTAATGGGAGAATGTGATATCTAGTTAGTCAACTGCGAAACACCAATTAAACCATTCGATCTATAGAGAGATCTCTTGAATCTCTTTTATATGTATAATACATGCATAGCACCGTCGGAGAAAGAATCGCACGTATCTGACTTTCTTTATGGAGTTTTTGGAACTAAAATACATAAACAGAACTATATATGCCTCACACATGTATAAGAAGCCTTGCTCGCCTCTTTACATCCCATTTTAGCAAAGACAAGATGGCATCTTCTGTTTATACTTTATTGTCATTCACTTTTTACACAATCTTCCTCTCGTCTGGATCATATAAAGCTGAAGCTAGGAGATTCAATGACATCTCTTCTCTTGTTAGTAAAGGCCTCTTTGATTCCATATTTCTACACAAGGACAACAACGCATGCCCTGCTAAAGATTTTTACACGTACAACTCCTTCATTCAAGCATCTAGATCTTTTCCTCGGTTCGGCAGGACAGGTAGTTCTATAAAGAGGAAGCGAGAAATTGCAGCTTTTCTTGCTCAAATATCCCATGAGACCACAGGTGGGTGGCCTACCGCACCCGATGGACCCTTTGCATGGGGTTTGTGCTTCAAGGAAGAAGTGAGTCCACAAGGTAATTACTGTAACTCAAGCAACACTCGATGGCCATGCTCCCCTAGGAAATCCTACAAGGGAAGAGGGCCTATTCAACTATCATGGTAATATTCATTCGTTAAACAAGCATTGCATTCAGGATCCATGTTGATTTCAATTTGGTTTCAATATTAACAAGGCTACTTAAACTTATTTTGATGATGTTGGGCAGGAATTACAATTATGGACCGGCAGGTAAGGCATTAGGATTCGATGGGCTTAACAACCCAGATATAGTGTCTAACAACTCCGTAATCGCCTTCAAGACAGCTCTTTGGTTTTGGATGACTAAGCAGAGCCCAAAACCATCTTGCCACAACGTCATGATTGGAAAATATAAGCCAACAGCAGCTGGTGTGGCAGCTAATCGGACTGCCGGCTACGGGTTGGTGACTAACATCATCAACGGTGGTCTTGAATGTGGAATA
>Ga0325411_1005171_pt1 | contig 14505 bp, 8 predicted proteins | sample PopdelMetagenome_13_FD_206181 | JGI IMG/M metagenome (GOLD analysis project Ga0325411, IMG submission 206181) | Populus deltoides microbial communities from Bellville, Georgia, United States - Xylem-PdIQD-R4 | ecosystem: Host-associated > Plants > Phyllosphere > Stem > Wood/Secondary xylem... | reverse complement strand
AAAAAAAAAACATATTTTTGAGGCAAACCAAATAGAAAAATGCATGAAATACTTTTTTTTTTGCTCCCTTTTCCTTTCCATTCCATGGACTAAATGCAAAAAGCAATTGAATTTAAAAGCAATTAAAAACTTTATTTTATGAAAAAAAACTAAAAATATAATTTTTTGATGCTCTCTACTTCTCATTTATTTATTAAATTTATTAAAAATAAAAAAAATAATTGAAAAAAAAACAGTAAATTAACTGATGACTAAGTTATAACGGATTAATACATTTAGGAATTAAATATATAGTTTAAAAGACCATAAGAACTAATTAGTTAGCGATATTAAATTATAAGGACTAAGTTACAATAACTGAACAAACTCCTCACCTCAGATTTCAGGGGGAAAAAAAGAAGGTAAAAGAGTCTCCATCTGTGAAAAAGCGAAGAGAATAATAATTCGTAGGCCATCAGTTACGACTTACGAGTGAGAGAGTGTCCAAATGGCGATCTCCACTAGACTAGGAGGAGGAGGAGGAGGAGGAGGAGGAGGAAGGAGACATCAACCATCGTGGCTACAGAGACATCAAGGCCGCTGGCGCAATAATCGATTCCCTAAACTGAAATTTTCCGGTTCAAGAAAATCATTTCGATATATCATAATAATACTTGCCTTCATTGCTCTCTTGCCTCCCATTTTCTTCCACTTCAAGCTCCGTCGCCTCCATCAAGTAACCCCTTTTATCTCTCATTTTTAGTTTTCAATTAATCTCGCTTTCCTTTTCTGTTTTTTGGTTGATTTCATTTTATTTTTCTTTTTGAAAATGTTTGTGCAGACGCAGTTAAAGAAGTGTGGGTGGCTTAATGATCCGCCACTTGTTTGTGCTCATGGTGGTGATTCAATCAATGCCTTCCCCAATACTGTAAGCTTATGTTTTCTTTTCTTAAAAAAGAAAGTAAAAAAAGCAGAATTTGGATATTTATTTTTTTGGATTAAGGAATTTTGATATGTATTAGCATTAGTTTTTTTTTCCTTACATATATGTAGATGGCTGCGTATCATTTAGCACTTCGTTCTAAAGTAGATTGCCTTGAGATTGATGTTTCTCGTTCTAAAGATGGAGTTTTATTTGCTCTCCATGACAGGTATATTCGGATTATTATTATTATTATTATTATTATTATTATTATTATTATTATTATTATTATCTTTCCAGTCTGTTTAAGAATCTGAATGATCATTGAAACAGTGATTTATTGCCTGCCTATGTAAATTGTATGTTTTACGTAGTTTCTATGTCATTGGTACAAAGATATGGTTGTACCTTTTGCATCCCGATCTTTCATATGGTTTGCTGAATAATCATTTTGTATTCCATTTCAAACCTCACGTTATGGATATGTGATAATTCATCTTCGACAATTTTGTTACTTGAATATGGATCGTGTCCTTGTTTCGAGTATAAGTTTAATAGCTTTAGATTCTTGTTATATGAAGTTATATTTCTGCTATTCCGAATCTTCATTTTCACATGACACAGCCAGGGATTTGCAGCGGATATCTGGTAACAGTACTTCTAAAGTTGGGCACTTGAGCATGAAAGAGGTTAGAATTGCTGACTTGGCTATATTTTCAACTATGTTGTTAAGTTCCTCTGATACTGTTATAGTAAATGCAGTTATTTTTTCGATGTGCGTGTTAGTTTTTACCTCCTCAAATGCTGAGTAGTGTATGTTTGTTTCTTTCAAGTCTTAAACTAAGTATGTAAACAAGGATTTTGGATTTGCACATAATGATCAAATTATACCTGGACTTGTTTCCACCTTTCCAGTCATTTTCGATACAATTGTTAAATATTGGATCTTCTGATATTTAAATCGTGTATCTCTGTCACTTGTTGTGATTTATCATTCAATGAATGACTGAAAAATGATCCCGCGATCCAATTAGAATTTTTTTTATTTTGTCCATAAGTAAAATAAAACATCCAAAATTTTACTTTTTTTTCTTTTTAGATATGTAACTTTGCTGTTATCTTTCTTCAATCATATTGATTTTTATGTATGCTCTAGGTTGCTTGGTGAACTTATCAGATATTTATGTTTATCTCAACCAAGAGGGATCTTTTTCTGTTTTTGGAATCCACCAGTTGATTCAGTCGATTAACTAATGACATTTTTAGTCTTGAATTTATGTATTTTTCATTCATATTGGAAAACATCTATGAGTGCTGTTGATTAAGACTATATGTTAGTTTGTGGTTGTAGATTAAAGAATTAGCTGTACATCACCAGTCTGCACAGGATTTTCATAATCATACAGTTCCCACTATTGAAGATGCTTTGATGGTATTCCCTGGACCCTTCCTCTCTTTCTCCCTCCTACTATTTTACTTCTTATACACATTCTTCAACAATTGCACTTGCTTTTTCACAATTATGCTGATTAAATTAAAAGTCACATGCTATACACTGTTTTAATTTCTGTACTGTTTTTTTCGGTTTTTTATCTATAATCTTTGGCAATAAACATTATTTCTCTGACCATATTTTACATAAATTTCCAGTTGGTATCAAGTTCAGTTCGGCAGGTGATTCTGGATGCAAAAGTTGGACCTCCATCATATGAAAAGGGACTTGCGAAGGATATTCTCGCTGTTGTGAGTTTCTGCTTGCTCTCTATCTTTTCATTTTTGATCATTTATGCATGTGTTTTATTCTTTCGATAGTTTAACATAAAATGCATAACAGTATTCATTTCCCACAGCTGTTACTGTATCTACTGGCTTGCAGTTACTAATTTTACCATTCAGACCTATAAAAGTGAATGGAAAGTGGTTATGCAGCTTTTTGTGAGAACTTGTTGAGTAATAACCCAGCTATTCTTGATGGATGTCTGCGTTTCTTTAACATTTGACTTTTAACAGCTCAAAAATGTTTTCATGAACTCATCGTTGTTGTATTTTCGGATAATCATCCACATGAGAAAACTCAATCGCAATATAGGCCAAGTAACGACCACTCACTAAGGAAAAGATGGAGTGCAAGTTTTTCTTTATAATTGATTTATAATATATATCTAGACACTTGATTCCACATGTCAACATATCATTAACGAATGTGTACCAAATATTAAGATCTTAGTTGTGGTCTTTAATGATAATAGAGATGTGGGAGATATGGGAAATTCAAGGTTTAATAATAATATATGGGGATAAATTGCAGGTACATCTTGATTTGCCAAGGATTCCCCCCACCCGATCCAACCATGAAAAATTATTTGAAACCTCCCATTTGGGTCATTTTTAAAGCCTATTTTGAAATGGACCCCTGAAATTAAAACTGAACATTCCCCCACACCCCCTAGATTAATTCTGGATCAGTCCTCAGCAAGGTTTGCGTGGCAAGCACCTTGATAACTTGGGTGCTTCACATGCATGATGTAGTTCTATGCTTTTATTTAGTTTCCCCCTCCCATCTTAGCTTTCACACCTTTTCTTTCTTTATTGTTGTCTTGAAAACTCTAGTTATGCATCTTGGTTTTTGTTAAGCAGAGAAAATTTAAACTATCAAACAACTGTTAGATAGTCAATTGATTTGTTGCTTGGAGGTTTTTTATTATGCATTGAATGTGAATTTTGAATCAATATATGGTTATAGGTTTTTTAGAAACATTATGAAGGGGCTTGAATCTGCAGATCTAAGAAGTTGGCCTTATGCATTGAGAACAGCTAGCCCTGAATAATTTACTTGAAAAAATGATGCTATTGATGAATGTGGAAGCTTCCATTATCAGTATTGGTCTTTTGGCCATGTGATAATCTTGTTATATTGTCTAACATAGATTTTTAGTCAACATGTCTTTCTTAGTAATGTAGTCCTTATGCTTGATTGCTGAAGTTTTCAGGTTGAGAGATTGCAGTGTCAGAATTGCCTTATTTGGGCAAAAAGTGACAATCTGGCCAGAGATGTAATCAAACTAAAGTCGAATGTCACGGTAAATCAGTTCGGCTGTTTCAATATCACGGAGCTAATTATTTTAGAATTGATTGGTTGCTTGATACATGGCTAGTTTATCTTTGTATGGCAATTTATACTAGTTTTGAATGTTAGACAAAGATAAGTCTTTGGAGGATATAAAGCTGGGACTTGTGCTATTACCTGGCCTGTTCTGTTTTTTGGGGTCTTTGGTTCATTTCATAAAGAGAAATGTGTGTTAGTTTTGGTGTGGTTGTTTACTAACTCCCGAGCTGGGCCCAACTGCACTCCTCAGCTGATCATAGCAAATTCAAATCCTTTCTTGTCAGATTTTAGCTTTCTTTTAGCAGCTTCTAGCTGCAACATTGAAACTTAAAGAATCAACTTGTTCATGTTACTTGTGGGATCTAGATCCCTAAATCAAAATGTTAGAAGTACATGTTCTATATATACCTAGACACTAGAAAAAGAAGTTTTGGAGTTGTGTGTGTATTTTTTTTAAAATATAAATTTACAAGCAATGGGGGTATCTGTGGGTTCCTTCAGTTCACCACAAATAAACCTCACTGCTTAGGACTAAGCCGTCCTAGGTCATTCTAGCCCTTAGATCAGCAAGAGCCTACCTTGCTTTTGGGAACAGGTCCCCCACCTGGTGGCCCCCAAGAGTTAAAATCCATAAGATATTGAAGGGCAAGAACCGAGGAAGTCATGTACCTTGGGTCAAATATTAAACATTTATGCTAACCCTTGTGGGTTCTTAAATTTGTGATGTTTATGTGTTTCAATTTTCTCACTAATATGCAACTTTATGTAAATGCTGGTCCTCTTTCAGGTGGGCTATATAGTCATGGTGGATCCTGATACAGGCATGAAAACGAAATTATTGAGAATGAAGGGTGCTGGTGTTGTTGGTGTTCACCATCCATTGATAGATGAAAAGCTAGTGGCAATTCTCCACAGGTTTGAATTGCATTCTAAACCATGCATCAGTTTGCACATGCTAACTATTGTGATGATCCTGATTATATTTGAACATGTTTACAGAATGAACAAAAAGGCATATGCATGGACGGTTGACGATGTGGATTCCATGCGGAAGATGTTGTTTGAGCATGTTGATGCTGTTGTTACAAATAACCCCAATCTTCTTCAACAGCTTATGCAAGATATTAGAACTGAATGTCGGGAGGAAGGTTTTTCTTTGCCAAGAAGATAATATTCATCTCAAATAGTTGAACTTGTGCGTTAGAGCGATCAGCCTTCCCCATTTGTGTGCTTATCACAAGAGAATTCTGTATATGGCCTTGACTGATCATTATTTGCTCAGTTCCATTAATCAAAAGCAACATATAAACATTACTAAAAGAAAATGGAAAAGGAGCTATTAAATTAATACCCCAAATATTAAAAAAAAAAAAAATCGCTTACACGTATAGAAATGAAAGGCATTTGATCATGATGGGTAATGCTGCCTTTTCTTTGGCAACGTCCACATGTCTTCCAGAAGCTATCTGCATGTTTAAACAAAGAACATCAATAAAAACCACATTCTAATATCTTGCAGTCTACTTTTTTAGCACTAAAATATCCATAACTAGCACATGAATGGTAAAAGGCAATGAAATGAAACTCGTTATCAGTACACGCCTTTTTATAATTTGATTAGAGCAACACTTTCATAAATAAGCTCATCCTAGACATAATACTTCGAATTAGATTTGAGCTTGTCTGTCTAAGCATTGCTTAGAGAACTTGTAATTTTTTTTGACAACTAAAAAGTTAACCAAATCCATGGACAAAATTCATACAATGCAAACAACTTCTTATCAAGAAAACACTCTTTTATAGCTGAGAATCCATCATCATTTTTGCTTAGCAGACGATTTGAGTGATCAACAACTTGGTTCTTAACTCTTTTCTTATCTTTGATTTCAAGATCAAATTCTTGCAAAAACAAGATTCACTTATTAATCTAGACATTGGTTAATTTTTATGCAAAAGGTTTTTAAAAGCTACATGATCAGAGAACATAAAAATGTTAGTTCCAAGCAAGTATGATCTAAACTTTTCAAGTACAAAAATTAGAGCAAAAAGTTCTTTTTTTATTGTATGATAGTTGTTTTGAGCCGAATCAAAAGTGTATGATGCATAACAGATAACATATAAATTCCAACCAACTCTTTAGCCTAACTTAGCTTTAATTGTAAAATCAATTGTGTCACACATAATCTTAAAAGAAAGATCCTAATTTGATTGTTGCACATTAAATGCTAAAGTTAGTCTCTTTTCAAGCTTATTGAATGCATACTTGTAAGCATTATAAAAAAAAAAAAAAACAAAATTCACATCCTTCAACAACAATTGCATAGGGGCAATGTTATTTTTGAAAGCCCTTGATAAATCTTTAATAAAAACATGCATGTCCAACAAAAGAACAAACTTCCCTCAAACTCGCTGGAAAAGGCAAATACAAGAATATATATATATATATATATTATCAATTTCCAAACATCTAGCATAAACTAAATGCCATAAAATTATCTTTTGTTCAACCATAAAATGATAATTTTTATAATTCAAATTAAGGTTAGTTTCCATGCATCTTTTAAAAATAAAAGTTAAGTTTTTAAGACATGCATCAAAAGAACTACCATAAACAAAATAATTATCCATAAAAACCTCTATGATTCTTTCTACATAGTTTGAAAATACACTTATCATGCATCTTTAAAAAGTAGCAAGTGCATTGCATAGGCCAAAATATATTGTCCTATATGTGAAAGTACCAAAAGACAAGTAAAAATGGTCTTTTTCTTGATTTTTTAATGCAATTAAATTTGATTATAATCACTATATCAATAAAAAAAAAAAAGCAATAGTGAGTTATTTGTCAATATCATAAGCATTTGATCCATGAAAAGTAAATGAAAGTGATCCTTACATGTTGTCAATTTCAGCTTGCGGTAATCAATACACATTTTTCACCCACTTTTGATGCATGTAGGGACAAGTTCAACATCTTTATTTCACACAATAGGAATCCCTAAGAAACTAATTTCTTAGGAACTTCATGGATTAAACTTACGCACATGCTATTTAAAATAGGGTAAATTACTCTAAAATCCAAAAGCTTTAAAATTTCAGCCTTCATTACCTCCATCATAGACGAATTCAAACATATTTGCATCTTCCTTGTTGACTTTGAGTTCTCTTCCAAAAGCATACGATGTATATAAGTGAAATGATTCATTCCTTTAATGTTAGCCAAGGTTCATCCAATTACGGTTTTATAGTCGTGAAGCATGTACATAAATCTCTTATTTTGCACATCTATCAAGTTCTTTACAATAATCACAAGTAACGTCTCATTGTTACCTAAAAAAATATACTTTAAGTGATTAAACAAAGGTTTTAATTCAAGTTTGATGTTTGTAAAATAAGGGTAAAAATATCTTGTGAGAGATAAGTAAATAATGAAAAACCTCGTTATACCTGTGCGGTATGGCTTGCAAAGCTTGCAATACCATGACTGAATCAACCAAATCATTATAAACAGCTAGCTCTTCTTATATACAAGTCGAGTTCAAACTTTGACTTATCATTACATTCAATTTATCACCATTATCCAAATCAAACATTTGCTGTATAAAATAATATATAATATCCAATCACATAACATAATATAAATCATTATAAAATTGCATGACATTGAAATATTAAATTCAACTATTTCACCATCAAACTCCATAATTAATAATTTTGCATGCACATCAATCTTAGTTCTAGTTGTCATAAGGAATGGTATTCCTAAAAAAATAGATGATGAATTAGGTGAGTTATCATCTTCCATATCAAGAATATAAAAATTAGGTGAGTTATCATCTTCCATATCAAGAATATAAAAATCAACGGGAAATACAATACCTCTAACTTAGACTTAAAAATCCTTAAGCACACCAATATGATAAATAAAGGAATGATCAACAAGTTGAATAATAATACCAATTTTAGTTAAAGGATAAGGCTAAAAGTTTCATAAATAGATTTTGACATTACATTAATTAAAGCTCCTAAGTCACATATAAACTTTTCAAAACTTGTATTACCAATTTAAAAAGGAATAGAAAATGAACCTTTATCCCTTTTCTTTTAGTGCGAGTTTCTTTTAAATAATAGCATATACATTATCCCTCATACTTACCATTTCATTATCTTTGAGTTTCTCATTCTTTTTTTGTTATGTATAACTTATTAAAAAAATTACATAAAGAGAGACATGTTTAATTGCATCTAAGAGTGGAATATTGATTTCAACCTTCATAAACATCTCCAAAATCTCCTTTTCTTGCCCTTTTTTTGTGTGGCCTAGAAGAACTCAAAGGAAAATATAGAGTTAGCTTAAAAGAGGAATTACAAGGTTTAGAATTTACCTTGAAATGCATGAAAATTGGTTCGATCATGTCTTGACCTCAAATTCTTTTTCATATTCTATATAGTTAATATACTCTCAATTCATCCTAATGATTTTCCACTCCTCAATATGATAGAACATACGTTTTTACTATTAGACATAACTTGCGAATGCAACTTCTTAGAACTTTGTGATTCCAACTTACCAATGACATTAACAAGTTATCATAATTTTTCTCCAAGTTTTGGATACTTGACATTGTTCTTGTTGAAATCATATCATGTTTTGTTTCATTGACAAGGTATTAAATATAAATGATTTTATCATCTCCTTTATATTATTCATTGGTGTACCACCCTTAGATTGACTTACTTGAAGGCATTGACAATGTATTAGATATAAATGATTTTATCATCTCCTTTATATTATCCATTGGTGTACCACCCTTAGATTGACTTCCTTGGAGTGGTGGTAATCTAGTTTGATATTAGGTATGTCCTTGGTTAATACCTTGATTTTGTGATGCAAAGTCACTTTTTTAATTTTCATATGTTAAGTTAGGATGATCGCTCTATCCACGATTGTAAGTTTTATAATTAGAATCATATTGTGGGTATGAGACCATTCCCATAACATTAACTTGATTTGTAGTGTCATCTTGAAGAGTTGAGAAATAACTAATAGCATGCCCTTGCATCATGCAAATTTCACAAGTCTTGTTGTGAGTTACTAGTCACCAAAGAACGCATAAAAAAGGTAAGAGTATATAATATTTACTCAAAGTTAGAAGAATTTACCTCATTAACAAGTTTAATTGGTGTGTCAATCCTTGTGCCAAATTGTTGAGTATTGGCAGCTTTATTGGATATCAATTGTCTAGCAACTTTAGGTGTTTTGTCCACTAAAACTCCTCTACTAATTACATTTATCATTATCCTATATTGGGGATTAAGTTCCTCATAAGAGTATTGAATGAGAAGTTTCCTAGAAATTTGATGTTGAGGGCAACTAACATATAATTTCTTAAACTTTTCATAATACCTATGCAAAGATCCTCTATTCACTTCCCTTATTTCATAGAATTCTTTTCTTTTCATAATACCCATGCAATAAAGTGTTCTTCAAGGAAATATCTTTACATCTCTTCCCATGAGATCATGGATCTAGGGGAAAGATAATACAACCAATCTTTTACCAATTTTTTTAAAGAGAGGAAACGCCCTAAACTTGATTTGTTCCTTTATGAACCTAATGAATTTCATTCTTGAGCAAACAACATGAAATTCTTTAAGATTCTTATAGGTATCATCACCTACAAAGCTATGAAAAAAGGAAGTAAATGAATAAGGTTAGACTTAAGCTCAAAATGAACATCAATTTGTGGAAAATTAATGCAAAGTGGTTGTTGGCTCAAGTTTGGAGCAACGAGCTCCTTAAAAGTATAAGGTTGTTAGATTGCCATTTTGGCATGTTTGTTGATTGAATTTGGTAGTGGTACTTATTCAAAAATACATGATATGAAGCTTTCTTGTTGATTCACATTCTCCTCTAGCACATTTGATAAATGACGGGTACTTGGTGATGCAAAAGTTATGCATGTAATGAACTTGATGTAATTCCTCATAACTCTTATCTTATTATCTTCTTGATAGAATAATTATCATGGAGATCAATTTAGTGTCTCTGCTCTTGCTTGATAAAAATTATCTAACGCTTCCCCTTTAGATTGTATTTCTTTTTTGAAATTGGAGTTGGACATATAACTTGCAACAATAAGCTAAAATCAATAGAAACACAAGCTTGATTCAAGTAAAAAACGAAGAAGATTAGTATGTGTTAAAGTTGTGCAAATTTAAATCTTTAAATTAATGATTTTTAGTATAGAAACTAAGGGTATCCTCACAAAAATATTACTATTAGAACTTAATTACTCAATCAAAACAATCTACTTAAATTTAGATTAAAACAAATAAAGTAAAGATGCATAAAATATGCTAATCTGATGGAATCAACTAATATGTAATTTAAATGATAAGTAATTAAAAGAGGGATTTTGTTTATGATCTAAATTAGCTAAAAACAATTTAGAAAGCTAAGAAAATGGAAGAAACCAATTCTAAACATTGAAAGACAAATTTGACAGAATATAAAATATATAGAAAAAAAAGTTTTAACTTCAATTATAAGAATTATTACTTAAGGATAATTAAACATCAATAATTTAATTTAAATATGATTTCTAATATGATTTTTAATAATAAATAAAACTACCATGAAACAAATCAAGTTTTTTTTCCTACCTATCTTTACTTTTTAGTTAACCTGGCATTCATACATCAATTAACCTTAATAATATAATAACCTTCAGTAAGCATGCACTAATTAATTACGTGAAAACATTAAAATCAAGATAATTGCAATTGATTTATGATAATTAAACACGCATAAGAAGTTAATTTAATTAAGACTTATGTTTTCTAAGTAAAAAAACAATAAAACATGAGTTCAAAAATTAGATACTCATGCTACTTAAGTTAATTAGTCATGAATTTAACATAAACTAATCAACTAGCAAGAAATTTAAAATAAAAAACTTATGCTACACATGATATAAAATTTAGATCATCAATCATTAAGTTTAATCATAGAAAAGCATAACTTATTCATGTATCACAATCAAATATAGAATAATTTTAAGTACAAATTCACATGATAATTTAAGATCCAAGAGTACTAAACTGTTAAAATTAAAAACTAAGCTTGTTGCAAATTCAAAAAAAAAAAGATAAAAAATAATCTAAAAATGATAAAATCTCTTATTATGTTCTCCATATCTATAAACATGATTCCTCTTTTTTTTTTCCTAATTAAATTACTTTAAGATTTCCTTACACTAATCTGACTCTAATAACATATGCATTGACTTTGACCTTCCAAAGAAGTTTTCTAGTGATATAGGACTCTCACCATATCATTAATGAATTATCATGTCATCATTAGAAAGATAGGCTACATTTAACCAAGTTAGTTGGTGGAATTCAATCATAACTTCTTAAGTATCTTTCTCTCTCATCAGGATGAGCTACTAGATCTATTATGTATAGATGAAAAAACTGAGATGTCTAGTTTTTATCCCAACTAAAATCCTAAAAAAATTCCACTTGTATCTATATGTATGATCCAAAGAGTACAATGATGTCCATTCTAGCATATTTGAAAATTTTAACCTAACACTTTGCTATATCTTCACCAGAGATTCTATACACTATTCTGACACCTGATTTATACTTTGATCAATCCTAATCCTGCTAGGATTTCTTGTTCAAGTTGGATTACTAATGCAATTAGGATTTGCGTTTCTTAGCTCTAATGATTTGTTCAATAGGCTCTTTCTAGTTCTTTACTTGAAATTATGTTAAAATGCTTCATTTAGCTTCTTTCTTTTTTCACACTTTGTGTCTCTATAGTGTTGTTAAGTACAAAACAAGTTAAGTAAGCTATTATAAAACATAAAACATATATAAAAAATTAAGAGTTTAGTATTTAAAAACAAAATAATATGAGTGTATCATTAAATATAAAATAAAAAAGGAAAAAAATATATCACACAATTTTTTTTTTATATTTACTATTATAAAGGAATGCTATTGTACAACACATAATCATAAAAGGTTAATCACATTTGACAGGTTACGATTACTCAAACTATAAATGTTATTTTCCAAAAAGAAAATTATATAACAAGAATCACTTGTTTTTCTTATGTACGTAGAATAAGTGGTACGAAAGCTATTGTGGCTTTTTAGGTATAGACATTGTGTCCATTCCATTTACATAATCTTATAGGAATCCATTATTTTTTTGAAGGAAAATGATTTTTTTCCCAAAGCCGATAGATTATCTTAAAGAAAATGATTATACATCTAAACTTATTGCATGTGTGGTTGTCTTTATTTTCTCATCCTTTTTTCCTTTAGAAAGAAAAAAAAGAGATGATAAAACAACGACAAAATTAGTGAGATAAAAAAAAAACATGAAATATATTTTTATTAATCTAGATTCATTAATACGAGATAGCATGCCCACGCGCTGCCGCAGGCTTATAAAACAAATATACTTGATAGTGTTATAATTGTGAACCAACACTAGATAAGTAATAGAAACTAAAAATATGATGGAGCCAATATTTCATGACAAAAAAAAAAAGTTGTGTTGGTGATAAAAAAAATTTAAAGACTGAACAAAATGATTTGTAGCAATCCATAGTGTTTTGTGAGGAAAGATACAGTGCTTTCGCCACATGATTTAGCTTTTATGTTAATAAAAAGCAAAAAAAATTACAAGGCTAAATTCTCTACCAACTTAATATTAAAAAAAATCGACAAAGATAATTTTAGAAGGAAAAAAACCCATGAGAAAAAATATTGTAGCAATTGACAATGTTTTGTGAGGAAAACTATAGTGTTTTCCCCAATAAAATCGACAAAGACAGTTTTAGAAAAAATCATAAAAAAACCATTTAGAGAAATACTGTAGCAATTCACAGTGTTTTTAAAGAAAACAACAACGCTTTTCCCATATGATTTAGTTTTATTGTAATTATAATTCTTAACCAACTTAATATTAAAAAAAATAAAATTGACAAAGATAATTTTGGAAAAAATCATAAAAAAATCATGTGGGAAAACACTGCAGTAATTCACAATGTTTTGTTTTCCCTACATGATTAAGTTTTATTATAAAGTTAAATTCTAACCAGCTCAATATTAAAAAAATAAAATTGATAAAGATAATTTTAGAAAAAAATATTACAAAAAAAAAGAAAACATAAAAGAAACTGAAAAAAAACTATGTGAGGAAAACTATATCAATCCATAGTGTTTTGTGAGGAAAGTTACAGTGTTTTCCCCATATGATTTAATATTAAAAAAAATAAAATTGACAAAGATAATTTTGGAAAAAATCATAAAAAAATCATGTGGGAAAACACTGCAGTAATTCACAATGTTTTGTTTTCCCTACATGATTAAGTTTTATTATAAAGTTAAATTCTAACCAGCTCAATATTAAAAAAATAAAATTGATAAAGATAATTTTAGAAAAAAATATTACAAAAAAAAAGAAAACATAAAAGAAACTGAAAAAAAACTATGTGAGGAAAACTATATCAATCCATAGTGTTTTGTGAGGAAAGTTACAGTGTTTTCCCCATATGATTTAACTTTACTTGTATTTACTTGTAATTCTTAACCAGCTTAATATTAAGAAAATAAAATTGATAAAGATAATTTTAGAAAAAAAACATAACAAAACAGAAAAAAATCATGTAGAAAAAAACATTGTGGCAATCCACAGTAATTTACGAGGAAAGGTACAATGATTTCTTCACATATTATAACTGTAATTCTTAACCAACTTAATATTAAAAATTAAAATCGAAAAAGATAATTTTGGAGAAAATTATAAAAACATAAAAACAAAAAAAACCACGTGGAGAAACATTGTAGCAATCAACAATGTTTTTTTTAAAAAAATTACAAAACTAAATTCTCAATCTCTTCAAAATAAAAAAAATTGATAAATATAATTTTAAAAAATAAAAAAATAAAATAGAAAAAACATCATAGCAATCCACAATATTTTAAAAGAAAAAAATTACAAAACAAAATTTTTAATCAGCTCAATATTAAAAAAGTAAAATTAACAAAGATAATTTTAGAAAAAAAAATAAAAAAGCACTGTTGGAAAAAAAAAAGTAATACACCATGAGTTCAAAAAAAAAATGAAAAAAAAAAGAAAGAAAAAGTGCAAAAATAAAAATACAAAAATAATGCATTATGAATTACTATTGTAATATATAATGCAATTAATGTAGATGACTAATAATGTTTCCATACCCTTTAACTTTATGGATAATAATAATTCCACCATTATCTATACAATTTTAAATTTCTCAATATTATATTTACACTATATCTAGGAACTAGCTTAGAGAGGGAAAGATCGCGGGTGAGATGAAAAGAAAAACAAGTGAAAGAGAAGCATTTTTTTTTTTTTCCTTTTGTTTGGATGAATGAAAAACAAATGAAAGTAAACATGTTTTTTTTTTAAATAAACAATAAAGTGAAGGGA
>Ga0325411_1005170_pt1 | contig 14506 bp, 8 predicted proteins | sample PopdelMetagenome_13_FD_206181 | JGI IMG/M metagenome (GOLD analysis project Ga0325411, IMG submission 206181) | Populus deltoides microbial communities from Bellville, Georgia, United States - Xylem-PdIQD-R4 | ecosystem: Host-associated > Plants > Phyllosphere > Stem > Wood/Secondary xylem... | reverse complement strand
ATAAGTTTTTCTTTTGAACGTGTTTTCTAATAAAAATATTTAAAATTACATGAGCGATGATTTAATATAAATCATCTTGATTGACTATATAAGTTTAAAACTAACATAGTTGGCTAATAAAAATATAATATGATTTACAAAATTTAAAATGATTTTTTTAAAATATTCAAACGACGATATATTGAATTGATTCGAGTCAATTTATGATAATTAGTCAAATGTGTGTCTCGGATCATGGGACTAGAATAACCCTATAAAAAGTAAATTGAACCAAATTATAAACTTTAATTCTCAATCAATCCAATATTAAATGATCAAAATTTTAAAAAAAAATCAATTAAAAAAAACAAGTCAACTTAGTTTAACTAGCCAAATCCGTGATCTGGATCATTAGACTAGGATAGCTAAATCGAAACAAACTATGAAGCCTAGTTTCTAATTAGTCAAATATTAAGGGATGAAATTAAAAAAAATAAATTAAAAAGGATCCAGAAAAATTTCCTAGTCAACCGAGTTAACCAACTAAATTCGTGACCCTGATCATAAAACTAAAATAATATTTAAAATTATAAAATTTAATTCTTAATAAAGATAAATTAAAAAAAAAAGAAAAACTCAAATTACATGGTTAACACACCAAACATGATGAAATTAGAAAAATCTAAAAACAACAAAATATTATTCTAGTTAAAGAATGATTTCTTCTTCTCAAATGGTTGCTTTTAACTTGTCTTCTACAATCTTTAAATAAACGTCTATTTATTTATTTATTTATTTATTTATGAAAGAGAGCGAATCAAAACAGTAATTGGATTCCTTTAAATAACCAGTAAATCAAAAGCAAACACCAGAGTGTCTTTAATTTTGTCTTTTAAAAGAACCCATCCACTTCGAAGAAGGCAGCAGCAGCTTATCTAGAATGTTTTTGTTTTCCTGTGTGTCGGAAAGTTTTTAGCCTTCTCCAGGCAATGCAAGCAAAGATCAGATCTTAACTGCTGTCTAACGTGGTTTGATGTGAAATAACTGTGTGCGGCCACCAATCAAGTGATTAACCAATAATATCTAAACTATTCAAAATACTTTTAGCATTCTTGCAACGATTTGAATTTTAAATATTTTTACTTGATTCTTTTTTAGTTTAAGTTTTTAAATAAATCACGTGAAAATGGTGGGAAGATGATCTTGTTAACTAGGCAAGTTAAAAAAAAATAAATCAATCTTTTACTAGAAGATAAAATTAAATAAATATCTTATAATAAAAGATAGAATTAAAAACAAATATGTATAAAAAAAGTTAAAAACTTTGTATTAGAAGATAAAATTAAAAAATAATATAAAAAAGGAGGAAATTTTATTGTATGATAAAAAATACAAAAACTAATTTCTTATCAATTCAATACAAAAAAATAAAATTATATAAAAAATTTGTATTAAATAATGAAATTGAAATAGAAAAAAAAATAAAAAAAATCTCATAGAAAATAAAAACCCTCATTAAATTATGGAATAAAAAGAAAAAACCAAAAGATCATGAAAAAAATGGCAAAAAAAAAGTTTTATTATTTGATAAAAAAATATAAAATTAATTTATTATTAACTCAATACTGAATAATAAAATTAAATAAAATCTCATATTAAGGATAAAATTGAAAAATAAAACTGAAAACCTAAAAATATTATATTAAAAAATAAAATAAAAAAAAACTCAAAAAAAGAGGGGAGGGGTAAAAAGCCATAGAATTGTTAAAAATAAAATATAAATATCAGGTCATATGTCATTTATAGAATTTAAACATTTTTGTTTCTAATATGAATCAAACCCACAACCTCACCTTAAATTAGGTGTGCTAACCACTGAATTACAATATTTATTTATTAACCAAGCGTTTAAAATAATATATTTACCTATTCTACTCATCTATGGAATAAAAATAATCTTTGCTTCAAGGTATGGATCGAACTAATAACCTAGTTTTAAGCCTGTGTGTTAATATTAAATTAAAATACATAACTAAATAACATATTAACTCTTTTCATTATTAATTTAAATTCTTGTTTCGTAGTATGAGAATAATTATTTTTTAAAAAAATATTTTTGATATTAATATTTTAAAACGACATGAATACAAAATAAAATTGAGGTTGTTATAACAAATAAAAAAAATAAAAATATTTAATTTTTTTTTAAATGTTTTTAAAATATAAAAACAAACAAACTTATTTTTATAATAAATCATGTATATTAAAAAATCTTTTCAATGGAGTCATGGTTATCAAGTAGAAGACTACCACTAGTAAAATATTTATAAAAATGCTAAATTCTCCACCAACATCAAAACTGCCCCTCCCAATGTGCAAAATCTGATTGAACAATCTCTTCAACATTATGTTTATAGGATTAAATTATTAATTAATCTCTTTAGTTTTACAAAATAAATTAAATACCTTCTCTAATTTTAAGAACTAATTAATCAATTTCTTTTATTCATTTCATATTTTTTTTAAGAAATAAAAAAAGGGGGAGAACTGTAAAGATTGACAAGGAAATTAGTTATTTTCTGAAACAAAGTAATATTAAACTTAGAACTATATATCAACATCAGTCAATGGATTGTTTAATTAGGTTTTGAAACTAGAGAGGCTATATAATTTGTTTAGAAAACTATAATTTACTCCCTTTTTTTTAATAATTTACGCATTATTTTAGTACGTCACGAGGGTTTTTTTGTTTTCAATGAATATCATAGATAATTAAACCATAGCTCAACACCAAACCTACTAAATTAGTAAATAAAGGCAACACAAAACCTACAATACCAGCAGAATACAGTATTCCAAATGGAAGATGAAGAAAAACACTGGTATATTTCTATTACGTGCTCCAAAAATAACTCCTTTTGATCCTTCAAAGCTGAAATCATGAACATTTATCCTGCATCACCAGGAAAATGACCTAAAATATAAATTATCCCGTTCATTTCGTAATCAGCACAAGGATTTCGTAATCTATTAAGTTGTCAAAAACCCCCTGCCACCGGTTCCTTGCGTGAGGGCTATATGCTGAGAAGAGCTGCCGCCCAAGTAACACATGAAGCATACTCCCAGCTCTGTACCATATCTCTGGAAGGTTGAAAGCTTCTATAAGCTCTGCAATCCTCCCTATTTTACAAATTTTAGTCGTGGAATTAGTACTCGAAGCATAGAGAACAAGGAGAGACGAACAAAAGCAGGACAGTCACCATATCATTCACCCAAAACGTAAAAATACATCAACACAGGGTTTTCTTCCTTTGTACAGTCTAGATATAAGCTGACTGCAGCGAAGAGAATGCCCTTCATTTGTGTTATATGAGAACAGTTCACCTCTAGTTCAAGCGTCATCTTTTTCCATAAGTGATAGGGTTGAAGTGTGTGATTCATTCAGAAATATGTATGATCCATTAAACCTTCAAATAGTTGGTAATAATAATCTGACATCACATCCACAATGAATGCAATTCTGTTTGACGTGTCACATTAACTCTATGAGAAAACAAAACTTTTGGAATGGAGAGCCTTCACCCATGCACATGAACTTGTAACAGCAAGTTATACCAGAAAGTCAGTGTGCAGATCAAGCACCAACAGCACTATCAACCAATAAAAGAAAATCATCTTCTGAAAAAAGTAATAGACGCACACATGCAGACAACGAACACAGAATGGAAGAAATGATCCCAATAAGAAATGGGAATATAACCAGTTTCAGTGTCACCCAATTTTCCAAGCTCAACTCAAGTTTTACAAAGCTGCATTAGGTGCAATACACAAGGAACAAGCTCTCAACAACTCAAAAATAGAAAGTTTTATAAAATTCATAATGCCCCCTAGGGGTGTAAATGCACTGGCAATGTATTCCATTACTTGAATTATCCTCTTCATAAGCTATTTTAACTTCTACAAGGAAAATGAAAGAGAAAAACAGTGGCACGACAAGACATAAATACAGATAACAAATAGCAGTTTTGGAGCGATGGTGGTAGTTGACAGGACAGAGAGCTAGATTTAACATAACTGAGCTGATTTTAATCGAACCCATTACAATAGAACAACCACAGGTTACAAAGTGTTCAAGAGCATTTGAATATGAATCAAGACCCATCATGACCTCATATTTTTTGGACATTCACTTATGGACATTCACTTGTTTCTAGCGGTTGGAAAGCACTTTTGCTTTTTTTTTTTTTGTGTTTTTAGATTATTTTGATGTGCTGATATCAAAAATAAATTTTAAAAAATAAAAAATTAAAACATCATTTTAATGCATTTCCAAGCAAAAAGCACCTCTACCACAATGCCAAACAGGCTTAGACAAATTAGGTCTATCAATTTTGCAGAGACACCATATTTCCTTCTCTTTTTTTTTCATAGTCCCAATACCTTAGAGTGCTATAGAATGACAAGTGATTTCCAACAAGGAGTGATCTAGATGCATTCCTAACCATCAACAAAGTCCATGTTAACATTGAGCAGATGCTAAGAATAAGAAAATCCAAGGCTTGGCCTGGGAAAGATTTGAATGTAGTTATCAAGGATATATTCCAAGACATATATGGAAGGAGAGAAAAACAGCCCCTTCAAATGGTTAAGAAATAAGAAGTAATTGAGAATTCAAAGGCCAATAGCAGAATACCTTTTCCATCCAGAACTTTGTTGTAGCAATAATGTTTCCCTCCATTCTTTTCCTCATGACACATCTGTGTAACAGTCGTCTCAAGGAAACAACGATTTAAACATGAGATATATAAGTTTTTCAACCTTCCTGAAACTCGTTTAGCCTTCAAGAAGAGCAATCTTCATAAAGTTGATCAAGGACAAAAATTTAAACTTAAATGCATGCAAATGATTCAAAATCAAAGGTATGCCAATCATGTGAAATGAATTGCAGTAGAAACAAAATAAAGAGCTGAAAGAGATTATCAGAACCTAAGTTTAAACTCGAATGCAGGCAAAGCTTCAAGATCAAACATACCTTTATCCTGTGAAATGAACCACCAGTTTCTTCAATGTTTTGGAATGAGGAACTGCAAGAGATCATACCAATAAATTGTTAAACAAAAGAAGCATCTTAAATCCTAGTGATCCAGCAAGATTCATCAAAAATCCAATTAATAAGGGGAAACAAGCATTTATGATCAATCGCAACCTGACCTAAATGGATACGATAAATATCACCACAAGCTCCGTGTAACCAATGCAGGACAAAAGCACAGAAACTCACAGGCATGATATCATCATCACAATACCTGAATAGTTCTGGACCTGAATACATATACTTAAGATGAACAGGGGAAGGGAATCCATGTAACTTGGGTTTGACACAACCATTCATGCACTTGTCATGAAACAGGCAGAAGTTTTGTGGTGGCTACTCAATATCCTACAATTTCACTGTCATGTCACACAATTTCAATACTGTGATACATAAGAGAAACAACGAATAACAGGACAATTGCACAATTGACTAAGCAGAGGATGAGCCACGTTTGATACTACCAAAGTGTCCTTAAACATGCTTACCCATGATTCGTTTAGCCGACGAGAAAAGGAAACAAAAGAGAGAGAAAATGGTCATTTAATAAATAGCACTATATCAGAGAAGAAATAGCAGAATATCAAAGAAGAATCTGTCAAAGATGTTTCAACAACATTACTATCAGAAGCTCTTAATGGAAAAATCAATAAATTGATAATTAATCTCTAAATGAACTTCCATGGTACACAAATTACAAATTGTATTGGCGCACAACGCACCATGAATTACAAGTTTTGGAAATTTCAATCCCGTGAAGCAATTACAAGGATGGGGAAATGCAAATGACCAGATATTATCTATCCACCCCAATATGCTGATACCAGTCACTCCCATATATCCAGGTTGCATGCGACCACATATCACAGAGAATTCTGCTTGCTTCCTTGACTCACCTGCCGATCAATATGGTTTGCTCTGTTTATTGTCTCTCTTAAGCTGAACCTTCAATTTCTTACCACCTAATTGGAATCCATTCATCATGGTAATAGCATTTTGAGCTGCTGCTGGTGAGTCATAACTAACAAATCCTGCAAATAAAAGCCTTTAAGATACATAGATAGATCTCCAAATCGCAAATGTCAGATTCACATGTAACAGTAATAAAGAGTGCATACCAAAGCATTTGCTAACACCAGTTACTTTATCAACAAAAACCTTGGCACTTAAGACCTTACCAAATGCTTCAAAAGCATTGGCAAGTTCTTGATCACCGAATTCCTGAGGTATGTGATATATAAACAAATTAGCACCAGGTGGACCTAAGACAAAGAACGCAGGCTGTCAGCAGAAAAGCACCACCAAGAATGAAAAAAAGAGTAACAATTAACAAAACACAGAATGATTGTATAGACGACAAACCTTCCACTTGAACCCCGGAACTTCCACCGACACCTGAAGGTGTTGCAGAATTACTGCTCACAACTGTGGGTGACAATGCACCAGGTGAACTACTCAAAGGCCGGTGAGTCATCATTGCTCCAGGATATGCCACTGGATACTGAAGACCTGTCACCGTAGGATAAGCAGAACCCATATAAGTAGCAGGAGCATAATTTCTAGGGGAAATATTGGGTGAAAGGTCAGGTCTGATTCCACCACGCAATACATTTCCTTGATTTACTGGAGGAACCATGCTATGAAATGCAGGCTGATTCTGCATGGGTGGCAGACGGTATGGCATAAGTCCGTAAACTCCAGGAGCCTACAAGGAGAACAGAGATTACCACACTCTTAACACCATTTTGATTTTGAATAGTAAATGAAAAAAAGGTGTAAATTAAATGAAGAAAGGCAAGCAAGAGACTAGGAAGTTATTGGGTAAGAAAGATCCTGACAAATTCCAAAAGGTCTGGAACTGCAGAAACTGAAGTATTCCCTGAAAAATAGTTAGTAGCAAACAGACCTGGTATCCATATCCATTATAAGGGGGAGCATATCCCATTGGCAAGGCACCAAATAAAGACGGATGTTGTGAATCAGTGTTAGGCATAGCTTGCGATTGTGCTTTCTGAGCCCTCCGAGCCTGCCTTTCCTTTTCTGTATCTGCCCATTTGACAACCAAAGGAACACTTGAACCCTAACAAAGCAAGAGATAGTGATCAGACTGCATGTCACTAATTCATGCATACATATTATTGCTGAGTTCTCAGGTGCTAAAAGGGTTTACAGATACTGTCCCCTCTCCCCTCAATCCTCCAATAACTTTATAAAAAAAAAAGTCAATATTAAAACGTGGAATCTCGTTGCTACAACATCTGTCAATAAAGTGACAACATAAAATGGAAGATAAGTTAACGTGGAATCTCGTTGCTACAACATCTGTCAATAAAGTGACAACATAAAATGGAAGATAAGTTTTGATTTTAAATTTAAAATTTGTTTAAAGGGAAAAATATATTGCTGCAAATTTATGAACAGTTATATACTTTCACCTTGTACAGCCTATTCAGGAAATACAGATTATGGTTATTCAAGTTTGGAGAAAGCTACAGAAATTATTTTAACACGCAAATTCGTGACGCGATTCTGATCTGCCATACCAAAATAATTAGCATGCCCCCTTGATTAAAAAAACAGCCTTATCTAACATGTGAGTTCAATTTGATAGCCAACATTGATTAAAAAAACAGAGACAGGAAAGGGTGACTTTTCCCATCACATTATTAACCAGCAAAGAATTAAAGTTGGGCTCTGACTAGAAAGAAGAGTAATTGCTTGAGCTTGAGAACTATCAGTCCAATTAGCCAATAAAGCTCACCTCCATTTTATGCTTTCCATTGATGTCCTCCAGGGCAGCAAGGGCTTGTTCTTTTGTCTCGTACTTCAAAAAAGCACAGCCTACCAATTAATTAATTGACATCAGCAAGAACAGTAAAGTTCAGTGCTTCACAACAACAGCCAGATAAGAGATCGGGAGTACTTTTGCTTGTTTGTTGAGAACCTCTTAGTATTTGCAAGTCCTTTATAGTTCCATATTTAGAGAATAAATCAGATACTTCAGCTTCAGAAACATTTTTTGGAAGCATACCAACAAAGAGTTTGTGTTCTGGATAGCAAGAAGAACAAAAAAGAATCATAATGTAACAAGATAAATTAAATAAGACAGTGAATAAAATAACAGTAATCAGATAAGGCAATGAGGAATCTTGCTGCAGCAATCCAGAGTAATGATCTTAATGGCAACTAATCAACAGTCAATGATATTATATTACACCTAGCCTTTCCAACTCGCCATCTGCATACTTCACTTGTAACGGACTAGATGCCTGAATTGGACAGAAAGAACAGGATGCATTTGAATTAGAGAGACAATGAGATGAACGCATCAGAGAGTAAGAAAAATAAAAGCACTGGTCATACAAAGCTAGCACTGATCAAGGGCCGCATTGCAGGTAATTAGATTCCAAAAAAAGCAGCTCTAACACTTTCACAGAGATATTTAACAAAAAGAAGGCATTGGGAGTTAAACCGTTAAAAGAAACAGATTACCCATAGACAGAAAAAAGGCTAGGCCTAAACAGAAATCCTGATTAACCGAAGTACCTTGGCCAGCAAAATCCCAGATTGCATAACTATTCATCTATAATAACTGTAATTGAGAAACGGTATAAATAACCATCAAATGTCGAAGATCAATGGTGGACATGTTGGAAATTTAAAAATAATCCAGTATAATGAACTAACAATATCAATGTTTTTTTAATGACGATTGACTTTACAAGAAAATTTAAACTATTCAAATAACTCTTAACATTCCATCACACCTTATTCCTGTCGAACTTAGTTTCGGGCACAACTTCCTTAAAATACATTCTTCAAAACAATTTCCATTTTGGTTTAGAATCTCTCAACATTCTGTCTTCTACAAATTTTATAATGTATGAAGTGATTCACCCATTTATCTTTTTGTTGCCATCTAAATCCAAAATTACCATAATTTACCCTCTCATCGCCAATATCCAATAAAAGTGCATTGTTAACTGCCGATCATGATATCCATTTGTCAAATTCAACTTCTTTTCATCCCTCTAAAACACCGACCCCTTTCCAATATACAATTAGCATCATCACAATACTCTCGTTTACTAAACCGGTCCTCATTGTAACAACCGTACTCTAACACGGTAAAATTCACATATGCTGCAAGCATATTCCACTACTGTAAATCACTGAGAATTGTTTTCACATGATTATCATCCTGGTAAATAATAACTAACTTAACAATCGTCAACATCAGAATATCAAACACAGTAGAAACGATTCCATGATTACATTTACCCAAAGTCAACCACAGTAAGTAATCGCGGAAACTAAAAAAAAACTACTCGAGTGGTTTGCCGGGATCGGAGATTTCATCTACAATACAATGTGATAGGAAACAAGAAAACAGCAAGTAGTAAACTACACATGGAGAGATCAAATTAATGAAAGAACTAACCCCGGGCAATGTTTTCTTATTATGACAAGCATTAACTGCCTTGTCTGCTTCTTGTCTGGAAGGACATATTAGAAAACAACAACCTAAAAATAAATAAAAATTAGGGTTGTAAGAGTGACTGCACATTACGAATCTTGAATCGAAAGGGAAGAAATCAGGAGAATGCGAAGAAACTAAAGCAAGTAAGCAACCTCTGGAAGCGCGAGTTGTCTTGTCTTTAATGATGTTGACTTCGTCTACCAAAGCGAAGTCTTTGAACATTGCCAGAAGCTCAGCTTCTGTCATGTTCTTTGGTACTTGACCCACAAATAGCTTCACGCTCTCTTCATTACTGCTGCTGCAGGTACTGCTTGATTTCTTCTCCTTTTTACCCTCCGCCATTACCAAAAAAAAATAAAAAAGAAAACACCCTCTCCGTCTCTCTCCGTTCGTGTTGGTGTTCTTGTGACTCTCTCTCTCTCCCTCTCCCTATCTGTCTAGAATTCACTGGCTTTGTTTCTCTCTCTAGATTTCTCCTTGAAATTTTGGGTGATTTCGTCGTCGCATGGAAATTGGGGGTTTTCTGGATGGCAAAGTTGGATCTTCGATGGATAAATTATAATTAAAGAGTTGCAATTTGGGCATCGACTTTCGAGTGATTTACGACTCTGACCTTACAGCTGTTCGAGCTATAGGCTTCAACACCGATGCTCGTGCAGTTATTTGACATCTCGATTCAACCGCTATTCGGCTTAAATTACTACAACGCCCTTCCTCTCTGCTTTTTTGTTTTTTCAATCATTTCTCTTGCATGGCAATTGGCAGGGTGATGCATCCATCCCTCAGGTCCTATTCCCCGAAAAGGGCAAAAAGCCTCTGATGATTGCCAAAAAGGGATGGGTTTTTTTCGGCCTGTGATTGACCCCTCGAATTACATAAATAGTAAAATCACTTATTTTCCTCTCTACGTTTTAACTGCTTAGATGATTTTCTTTGGCTAGTTTTCCACGCCCGTACTGAATTTTTCTTTTCATTCTCTCCTCTGAAGATAATTTTTATATGTTTAAAAATAATAATTACATATTATTATTTTTTTACTTTAGTTTGTAATAAGTTTTTAAATTAATAATTTTACAATAATCATATTTATAAAACCATGACTGATTTGACGGGTTGACCCGAGACATTGCTCCTGTCAACCCCCGAGTCGGGTTTTAAAACTATGATAATAACTATTTTTATCCATACAATAACCCGGGTTGACCTTCTTGATCCGTAACTCGAGCCTTTCCTCGGGTTTATCTCCAAATCAAATTTTAAAACTACGATAATAATCATTTTTATTCTAGGTTGACCCTTTTGACACATGACTCGGGTCTTATCCAAGTCTATTCTCAAGTCGGGTTTCAAAAATATGATAATAACTATTTTTTTCTTATATTGATTCGGATCAATGATCAGCTCCACTTGTGACCTAGGTCTTGTTTTAGATCGATCCCTAAATCGAGTTTTAAAACTATAATATTAATTATTTTTATTTTTATACTAACCCGGGTTAACTCGACCAATGACCCAAGTTAAGAGCTATTGAATAAAAAAATCAGGTATGACACGGTGGCTTATAAATCAAAGAGAATGTAATAGAAGAAAAATGAAAATAGAGAGATAAAAAGAATTTTGTTGTGATAATTTTAAATAGACGATCATAAGAAATCAGTTGTTAATTTAATAAAATTGATTATCTTTTTTTTTAAAAAAAGAAAATACTGTGTAAATTAAGTCCACAATGCGCTCACTATATCTTTTTTTCCAAAACAATAGTCTTTCTTATAATAATTTATTATTTGTTGAAGTAGACTCACTTATTTTCCTAGAGTGATTAAAATTAAGTCCCTGTAATTAATGCTAGAGCATTCTTGTAAATAACACCCATCGGCATTGTCAAATAGATGCCCAATTACATGAGCTACGAACAAAACCAAGGTTACAATCAACCCAATCGAGTCCTTATCCTGGCTCCAATTCATAGCGATGAATAATTTCTATGCCTCCTCCTTGCGATGTATGTATAGAAAATATGTCACCATTTGACTTTTGGGTTTGAGAATTGCTCATGATGAAGTGAGGAAATGCTCAGAGATGTAACAATTCTACCTTCATTGCGACAATCAATGGCCTAAGGCTCTAAGCAAGTCAGCCATTAAAGTGACCAGCATGCAGGTCGACCCCATGTACCCATAGTGCTTGCTTGTGTTTATTGCAGCAAAATATAAGTGTGACAGAGTTCACTCCAATGAAAAAGACAAGTCTCCAGTCTCCCCCAAATCTGCCATGCGTGTCTTTCTTTGGCCTGTATATTGCTGCAATAAACACAAGCAAGCAAGCACCATGGGATCTCAAGGCTTTATCTAGATCTATAATTTGTTGTGGACAAAAGAAGCCTTGTCTTTGTCTCTCTTTCACCTGCAGAATAAATAAAGAAACACCAAATTAATCCATGCTTGGCGGCAGCTCTATTTTGAAGCATGTGAGTGAAAAGATACGACCAGCAAGAACTACAAGAAAAGGAGCCTTTCTTTTTTTGAGCTAGTCATAGGAAGCCGATTCCTGTAAGAATCGGGCAAACGTTTGCCAGTCAAAGTGGTTCAAATTATCTGACTGGGCGGAGCTTTAATTTAATGCCTTCAGCATGTGCCTGTGTCTTCTTGTGACGTTTTTTCTTATATTTTATTTTCGGCAAGACAATCGTCCCTGACATGCCCATGTGTACGCTGCAAGCTGTATACGTGCATTCACTTACTTACGATGGTGGTTTTCTCAGGTGGAGAAGAGCCATGGATTTGAGGAGCAAAAGCAACTTTAGGAGCTTCTACTTTTACCTCGTCCGTGCAGGGCGGAGAAGCAGAGGCCTCCTCGCTCTTTTCTATTCCTGGAGTGATTTGACTTTGTAGTTTTTCATCAGTTTCCAAGTCAATGTAATATTTCTCACCCACAAAAGAAAAGGACCCTCTCAGCTTGGAGTTTGTTTCACTTGAATTTTCTTGCAACCACACAAATCACGCTGCGTGGTCCAAAATCTTTGAAATTGAACTCGAGGAACAGAGAGCGTGTTTGTCGCCAAGACGATCCATCCGTTTAAAATTTATTTATAAAAAATATATTTATATAAAAAAAATATAAACACGTTTTTAATTTTAAAGGGATTATTTGGCACACAAAGTGTTTACTTAGGAGAGTTAGATATTGTATTTCAAAATATTTTTTATTTAAAAATATATTAAAATAATAAATTTTTAAAAAACAACCACCACCATAATATTAAATACATTTTTAATTTTGATGGGATTATTTGACACACAAAATATTTGTTTGGGAGTGTTACATATTGCATTTTAAAATAATTTTCATTTAAAAATTATTAAAACAATATTTTTTTATGACATATCAAAACAATATAAAAATATTAAAAAAATAATTAAAAAAAAAATGAAAATCCAAGCAAATAGTATACGCAAAGGAGTAGCTAGGTAGGGGGTGATTGTTTGTTTTCTTTGTTTTGTCTTCTCGAGTATACGCAAAAGGAAAGTTGATGACCAAAAAATGGGAGTGTCATTTTCAGCAGAAAGCGTGCGAGGGTGGGGAGCAAGAGGGGTAGTTTTGTAATTAGGAATACAAGGATAGAATGGTAGTTTAGCATGAAAAACAGGTCATAGAGATAAGAACGCCAGACTGTCCCGTCAACGCCAGTTCCTTGTTGCTCTTTATTATGTTACACCGCCGTCCACCTCAGCTCCCTCTCGCGCACATACTTGCTTATGTGTAGCTGGCAAGGTTAAAAACTTAAAATAGCTAAGATAAATTGCATTTCTTTCTCTGTATTCTCATAAAATTATAATTATAACAAGTAATAAAGATGTCGATCACCAATTAATATATATATTTATTTATAAATTTTAAAATATTTTTTAAAAATAAATTTATGAAAATGATATTTAAGGAATCATCCAATTATACCATAGTTCTCAAGAAGATTATAATTTTTTTTTTGGTAATATTGATAGTGATTTTTATGAATAATTATATATAACCTAATATTTAGATTTAAAAAAACATTTACTCATTAATATTTAATGAGAATAAAATATTTATTTTGTTATTATAATTTTCTTGTATTAGTTATTTTTATATTTGTTAAGGTACATAAAAATGATTAATGATTTTTTTATTAAAATTTATTTTTACAATTATAATAAGTTTTGTTTAAAAAACAATAATTCTGTTAAAAATAAAAATATTTTTATCAATAAGACACCTTTTCCTCCTCGTTTCAAATCATAAGAATTTTTATGAATATTTTAATTATTTTTTATTCATAAATCATGTCATTAATAAAAAAATATATGTTATTATAAAAACAATTTACATGAAAGATAATTTTGACTAAAAAAGTACATTAATCCTCTAATTTTTATCATTACCTTACTTATTCCTATAAGTATCTATTTTAATTTCTATATAATTAAATACAAATAATTTAAAAAAAATGCTCCATAACAAAGGGTTTATTTGACTATATATATATATGGCTATTTCATCTGTTGACAGATGGAAACAAACCTGTCATCACCAACAATGCATGCATTGATGAATAGCCATTTTGATAGATAGTTGCCGGATTATTGTTTTCTAAAATGTTATTTTATTTTAAAATATATTAAATTAAAGTATATATTTTTATTTTTTAAAATTTATTTTTAATATCAATATATTAAAATAATTTAAAAATAAAAGAATTAATCTTTCTAAAATCAATTTTCCACCGCGAAAAAAAAAAGAATAAACAGGATCCAAGTGCTGGGTGGATTGGCAGCTAGCCAGTAATACTAATAACAGAGGCAGCAAATGGTTTTATGGTAATGGGACCCTTAAGGTTTGTCTCCCATGGTGGAATCTCTCTCCCATGTCAAAGAGGGTATGATAGTGACCTCAGTTTTTTCGTTTCAGAACTAGCTATT
>Ga0325411_1005169_pt1 | contig 14507 bp, 4 predicted proteins | sample PopdelMetagenome_13_FD_206181 | JGI IMG/M metagenome (GOLD analysis project Ga0325411, IMG submission 206181) | Populus deltoides microbial communities from Bellville, Georgia, United States - Xylem-PdIQD-R4 | ecosystem: Host-associated > Plants > Phyllosphere > Stem > Wood/Secondary xylem... | reverse complement strand
AAAAGAAGGGAAAAAAGAACAGCTAAAACTTTTTGTATACAAAGTAAAAATGGATTGCAACGCTTTGCAGGCACAGTTATAGTAAAACATATGATGCATATGTACAAAATTTTAAGTATCTTTGACTAGAAACAAGCAGGCTTCTGAGATGGAACAGAATTATGCTTCCCTTGGTGAGCAGTTGCAAAAGAGATGCGTATGTCCCCGTTGTCGTGCAGATAATGTTGAGGTCCTGGGTGGCTTTCTTCAGGCAAATTAGGCAAATTGATAGTAAGTACTCTACTTGTTATTGCTGCATCCAATGAATATGAAATAATGGACACAATCATACTAGGAAGCTATTGCTCTATGTTCTATTGAAGACGCTTGATGGCCTACCAAGTGGAAAAGTGTTCTCGACTGTTTTTTGCTTTTAAAATTTCATGCTGGTCCTTTTCAGTGTGTAACCTGCTATATTTCAATTTGTCAGTCAAAATGGCCAAACTATTACCCTTTCTCTGTTTCTGGTTATCCATTATTACACTCTATTGAAGGAAACAAATCATATAGTTATTAATCAACTTTCACTTTCCATCAATCTAACTTAAAATTGCACTTTGAAGCCCTACAAAGTGAAAAAATTCTTTTCTAAAGAACAAAAGTCAAAATTACTCAAAATGATGCTTCTCTAGAAAGCCAGCTGTGGCAACACAGCAAGCCAAAAGGCCAGCAGCATTGCCTAAAATTGCACTTCCTCTGTTTTTGCTATTGTATTTGCATGTTTTATGGCAATGATCCTATACCCTTTACTGATTCCTTGGAAATCAGTGATAGCAAGGTAGATCTGGCCCCTCCTTTGCTATCGATTGGCTCCTGAAATGAAAATTATATTGGCATTAGTATCATTGATATGAGTTGATGACCTATGGCAACGAACTTGTTTCATTTTCACATATAAATTACGTCAGAATTTTGCCTTAAACAACAAAGCCAGAACTTACCAGTTTCCCGGAAGGCATGGGCAGAAAGGTGCCTGTAGGAAAAACCTTTCCTGGATTGGTGACCTTCATGACTTCTATTGGTATAGAAAAGAGTGCAGAAACTGGCCGGTGGTCAGAGAACTTGCTTTCACTTCGAAAATAGGAAAGTTGCCTCACTCCTTTTCCATACCACAGTATTCTGTCACACCTGTCGTCAGATTTAGGCGTTATTTTAGCTGAGGGTAATTTGTATGATGTACAGTGCAAGGTTAGTTCCCTCTAGGCCAGAGGACTCATATTAGCCTTGTGATGGCTACTCACGGTAAATAACAATTCAACACAATTGTGGTTCACTGACGTACCATGCTGGAGTTCTTTGCTTCTCTCCTGATCTGCCTGGCAGGCCAGCTGTGTACCGATTGCAATTTGCCGAGGAGTATTTGTATGTTGGTGCGAATTCTATGTTCCCTTCTCTCCAACCTTCGAACACTCCTCCATCTTCCAGTTCCTTTCGGAGCTGATCAAATTCCTGCAATGCTTTCCAATCTTGCTTCTTTATGAATTCCTTGGCCAAAATGTTATCTTGGTACAGCCGATAGTTGAGATCTCCGAACCAGAATATACGACTGCTTAATATGGCATTTTATTTTGTTCAGATGAACCTTGCATATATACGGATCAACTTTTATTCAAATAAACGACCTTTAGGTTCATACCTGCCGTTCTCTTACAGCAATTACTTTGGGCAACTTTCACATCCTATAGATTTTGATACTGGTTTGGATTTAGGAAATTGAACATAGCCAAACGCTAGAATTCCATGGAATTTTACCAGATGCTAGAAATTGGATATACTAGGGATGAATTTTTCAGAAATCTCACTATGTGAGATTGTTATACTTGGTGGGATCTTGTTTGATAAATTGAATCTTGCGTGGTCTGAGATCTGTAATGGCTTGGCAGCATGAAAGCAAGCGAGTCCAAGAAAAGTTTTCCCCTACAGTCTAAATTGTTGGTTACCATTTAAGAATCATGTTACTAGTATTACTATTTCTACTTGTATAAATAGATAGTTTGAGGACCACTTACTCGTGTCCTAGGATGGTGATAGGATGAGGATTGTCATCATCTTCAGAAGAACGGGGGAATGAAGTTCGTCTGAAAATCTCAGAGACTTGGTGATTCCTCCTGCCTTCATCACCTCTCTTCTCGCCGGAAGCCAAGTGAGCAGCAATGAAGCAAAAGCTGGTTCCTTCAATAGACATACTAACTGAAACTGAACCTTTATTCCCCAAGTATCCCATGATGCCACAAGCCACGGAAGAAACCTTAACATCTGAAATGCAGTACTTTGTGAAAAATTCCTTCTTCATCCATACGCTTATAAACACTCCAACCATCTTCTTGCTTGCCATTAGCTTATATTTGCTGCCCCCATATGCCTCCCCCTCATGCTGTGCCTTTGATAGCTCCGGCCCTGTAAATCCAGAATGGCCGCTAAAACTTGCCCTCCTTCCGAAACCGGGGAACCTAACAAAATGATAGTTTTCACTTGAGATTGGATTCAACATGGGGGTCAACCAGGGGCATCCATACTTGTCGTTCAGAGTTTTTCCGATGAGCAAGTTCCAGTTTGTTGCTTCAGTTGGGTCTTCTACTCCTATCACGTTTTTGGTTTTCAAAGGCACAATCTCTTGAAACCTGCACGTAGTAAGAGAAGCTCCCGTTGTCAGATGCATCCTTGAGATTTAACGAGTAATTAACCTTCAAAGTATTACCTACCCTAGAACATACATATCAGCCGCATCCTTGAGATTTAGCCATTCATTCACATCTACGGCTAAGCTTCCAACAGGAGATCTTCCTGCAACATTCCATGTGCCCACAAAGATTCTGACAAGCACAACATACACATTTGTGAGATGGAAGCTGAAGCAGGTTTTTTTGGGTATATCTTCTGCCAGAACAACGTTTATAAAAACATCAATTACCTCAATTCATTGGTAAAGATGCACGGATCTGTCTCCAACGATCTAACGAGGTCATCATCCAGGCTATCGTCCCCACTGTCATCTGCAACAAAATACAGTAAACATTATTTAAAAAGAAATTGAAAAATAGGGAAGAGAGGGGGGATGTAATTGACCTGAAACTTCATTCCATTGATATGCGTCGGCTCTCTTGTTCTTTCTCTTAAACCACTCGCGAATTCTTCTAGTTTTTGACTTCCGGTTCTCAATGTCCATAGCTCAGATCATCAAAGGTCGAGGCCATGCCGCGAATACAAGAGTAAGGGGAAGTGGATGTGCTTTGTGCAACTTTTTGTCGTACCTTCTCTTCATTGGGAAGCTTTTACGTTGTTGCTAGCTAGATTAATTCATTAGTAGTGTCAATAAAAAACATAGGTTTCACGGTATGGAACCATAGTTTTAATCGCCTCGTACCGATATTGAAACAAACTTAGGAACCATTTAAATTCATTACAACGGACAATCCAAGGAAAGGAGAGCGAAATTGGACAATGTATATATCATGTGAAAGTCAAGGTTTGGTCTGGGGAGAAACTCCTCTCATGGTGATGGTATAATTCAGCCATAAAAGAATATAGGCCTCACAAGCTTCTATCATCTGCATTCATTATTTGCAGTGGTAGGTGGTGGTGGACTGGTGGTGGTCACATATGTCTCGTGGATTTTTACATGAGAAGTTTATAAAAGTACGTACCTCGTCAAAAAATATAATGGGATCATTATTAAGGATGGTTTATGCAAACCCTAGCATGACCGTTATAACTTGGAAGTTGCAAGTACAGAAAAAGTACAGTAAATCGCTTGTGAGTGTGTTTGTTGTAAAAAAAACAAAAGTTACATGTCAAGGATAGTTTATTATACTGTCAGAAAAAAATAAATTAAAATCACCTTTATATATTAGATTGATACTAGTTAATTTAGATTAACTTGCTTTACTTATGATCTGGATACTCTTCTAGGTTTAATTTCTTTTTAATTTATATATATATATATATATATATATATAGAAAAATCAATTTTAAAATTAAAAAAAATTACATGATGAAATTAAAAAAATAAATTCAATAAAAACTCAATATTTAAAGCTGAATTTAGGAGAAGAAAAAAGTCAAGCCATGCACCCCTATGGAAACAAAATTAAATTAATTGTTCATTATATAATATAGAAATAAGAGTTATTTATAATTTAATTTTTATAATTCCTTGAAACTATTTAATTAGTTATTGTAGTATAAAAATCAATTAAATGATACGGTGACCAAAAAAACAAGAGGAGAGGTTTTCTTGTTGAAATCTTTTTTTCAATCCAATTTAACCTAAAAACACCTTAAAAATACTATAAAGCCTTCTTAAATCACCGCCAATCTTAAAACACCCCAAAACACCTAAAACAATCAAAATCAACAAACATAATTAAAACATTGAGTGATGTTTAGAGAAAAAAAATCCACCACCATTAAATTTTTCTTATCAAATAAAATTCATTGACTTCAAGAACAACAAGTTTTGTCATCTACAAGTGGCCAAATTGATGATTTTCTCTTTTCTTGTTATTTTTTTTGTGACTTTCTCTCTCCTATGTAAAAAATAGAAATTGGTAAATGTAATATTTACTAGTTTACTAGACTATACTATGTTGCAGGTCGAATAAAAAAAATTGATGTAAAAAAAAATGTTTAGGTCACATGATTTTCTCTCTTTTTATTTTTTGTGTGACTTTCTCTCTCCTAAGTAAAAAATAGGGATTGGTATATTAAATATTTTAATCTCTTCTTATTTATTAAAAATATTTTAATAAATAAATTTAGCAAATACAACCGGGTAAATATCTCGTCTTGCTATATTAAATATCTTAATCTACAATTGTCTTATTATTTATGTTTTTTTAATTAATTGACATACATATATAGTTCTCGATTTATTTGATTACATGTATGTATAAACTTTTTATTTTTACTTAAATTTTTTTAGCTGCAAAAACATGTTGAAAAAACTTGTGTATATAATTTATTTGTTGGAAAAAGAAATATCTAACCCGCTGCAAAGTAAGGATAAATTATCTAGTCACACCCCAGAGTGGGTTTTGGGTTTGATTTGTCCACCATATGACTTCTCGAGCTTATTTGTTTTTATATTTTAAAAACGTTTTTAAAAACATTTGAATTTTTTTTATTGTTTTGTTTCAAATTAATTTTTTTGATATTTTTAGTTTGTTTTGATATACTAATATAAAAAATATATTTTTAATATATTTTTATACAAAATATTTTAAAAAATAACAAATAACCGTCATCAAAATACCATCCGGTTGCTCATGTTTATGTGAAACGTTGCGCATCACATCACTACCAAACCCTAGAGTTCTATATTCATGAGTACTCCTAATTATAAATGTAATGAAATCAATGCAAAAGGCCACCTCAAGGCGTGAAATGGTGGTCCCCATGGATGGATGGATGGAAGCAGAGAAATTCTTCACAAAACTTATAACCATTTGTGTTTCACCAATCATCAAACAGTGTGAGGAGTGAAAGCACCATTATTTAGACGACAAGTTCCTCCAAGTTCGCTCGTACATTATTGGTGGTGTTGTATTTAAGACATTCCTAGCGACCAGACGCTCACCCTCCAAGCAGAAGCATCGGTCGCCCTCACCAATAAATGTAGCTGCCTGCAATTGGTGAGGTTGGTTTTCAAGGTATAAATCATTATGAGAGAAGCATCTTGTAGGATTACAATAATAAAAGGAAGTATTTGGTATTGTTGCGAGCTGAGTTTTGGTTATTGTTTCAAGGTATAAATCATGATTGTTGGTCGCAATCACCCAAAAAAAAATAATTAAAAATATTGAACAAAAGTAAAAAAAATAATTAAAATAATATAAAAATCAAATATTTATTATAAATTTAAATATTTATATATTTAAATACAATAAATCTAAAATAGAAGCGTCATTTGAGTAGGAGAAGGAGGAGGAGGCTGGTTATTGCCAGGACTATGGGGTCAATTAAGGGTTGCACATGTACCATCCATTTGTGATCTCATTTTCATTATCAATCGGCGGAGTTCTTCATAATCAGTAGTGAGTCATTCATATTTTTCATTAAAATAGAACGTTCGAGCCTACGAGCTTCCAACGGTCAAAACATTAAGGGGGTCATCCCTAAGTTCTCGGTCGTAGTGTTAGAGAGTTTGTACATCCAATTTCTATCAGGTCCACTGGACGAACTTACCTCCAACCACAAATCCAGATTGAGATTCAGATGGGTCGAAGGATCGTCCCCATATCTCTCATTCAATCGGCTGTTATATGTATCCTAGAAAACAAATTCATCAAATTTAAGGAAATAATAACTTAAGAAAAAAATGGTTGAAAACCAACATACCACAAATTGCTGAGCTTGGCTATCCATGAATTGTTGCACCCATTTCTGGTAGTCATCACTCCACACATGTGTTTCAACAAAAAGCTCCATCGAGCTTGGTTCGTGTACAAGAACTGTAGCCTGCAAGATAAAAATATTGTCAGTTAAATATATTTATAAAAAAAACAAATAATAAAGAAAATCGATGATATAAAAAATCCTACCATCTTCTTTGCATGTGAAACAAAAGGAACATAGCCATTAATGTGCATGGTAACAGAACCATGAACATACTGATTCCGATTTTCCACACCGGACTGTGACCATCACGTGAAACTCTTGAACGTCACGTGCTGAATGTATTCAACCCATATAGCCTCTAAGACATATGACAGTCTGAAATCTTTCAAAATCACCATGTCATTCCAACCTAGAAGCTCTTTTTATTTCACATATTGTTTTGCTTTCTTTCGCGCTTCGTACCAAAAATTACTCAACCTATTTAGTACAAATTGATTATCTGTTAGTAAATGAAAAATAAAATTATAATATTTGGAATAAAAAGATCATCATGAATTCAATTTAAACTAATTGCAGTATGATTCTCCCAAACCCTCATTGCAATATTATTATCAACTCTCTCCCATTCAAATTTACCCTTGAAGTAAAATTATAAAGGAAAATTTCAGTAATTTTAATAAACTAACCAAACTAACATAACAAAATATTTAAGTTAATACTAACTTTGAACATTGAAAATCATGCATCGACCTGCAGTTTTCATTCAAGATGTTTGTAAACCAGGCTCCATTGAAACAATGAAATTTCCATTAACAATTTAAAGGTTGGTGTTATTGTTCTCGTGGATTCAATGTTTGTAAACCTAAAATTGCATTTGTTAAATGAAATTATTTTTTCAAAAATTATTAAACATGTTGTTATGAAAGCAAAACAAACTTACATTCCAAGGTTGTCCTTCCATTAGACCTCGTATCTGCTAGTAAATGAATCCTGTTGCGAAGGGACCCCCTTCAACATTGTGGCATCGTACTCGATCAGCCTGCATCGTACTCGATGAGCCCACATTGTGAGTTGATATTTGTGCCTCAAGTTTCTGTTCTTGATCGGCATCTAATGACTCGTGGTCGTCAGCATCACTGCTAGAAGAACTAGCAATGATCTTGTCCTCATAATATGCAATTGACTTCCTTTAGGCATTTACACAAATTAACAGATAAAAAAGTTAAATGATTCTTATTTATTAAAAAATAATTGGCAGTACCTTACTTATATGGGAGACTACCCAAAATTTTTAAACCTGTAAATACACAACATATATGTCACAAACCAATTGATTTTATTTAATTTCTTCTAACAATTTAGCATAATTCAATTTCGTAGAAACTTTTCCTTTTCTACGTGATAATATTTTTAACCCTAAATTTAGAAAAAAAAATTATTCTAAATTTACAAAAGTTCAAAATAATAATTAAAATTAATCTTACACATTTAATTGAAATTGAACAATAGAATAGAAAAAAAAAACTAAAATTCAAAAAAATAATGCAAAACTTATTACAATAACAACTAAAATTCAACACAATTATTTCTAAGTGATAATATTTTTAATCCTAAATTTACAAAAAATTATTCTAAATGGAATAAATACAAAAATATTAATTATAATTAATCCTACACATTTAAATGAAATTGAACAACAAATTTGAAAAAAAAAACTAAAATTCAACAAAATAATGCAAAACATATTTCAATAACAAATAAAATTCAACACATTTATTAATTCATAAAACTATTAATAACTCAAAATTGAACCAAAATAATGCAAAAAAAAAAAAAACACACACACACACACACACAAAAGGGAAGAAAAAGGAATGAAAAATTCTTACCTTAATGACATGCTTAATTTCAGCTGATAGTTAAACAAAACAAAAGATATTGTTAAAAAACCCAAAAATAATTAGAAGAAAAAAAATGAAGAAAGACATGATACTTGAGGATGAAAAGATAAGAGAATACTTGATTTCAGTTGAGAAGGAGAGAGAAAAGGAGAGAAACAAATCTATGAGAAAAGAAGAGAGAAGAAAAAAGAAAAAGATGATGCCTCATCCATTCTAATTCTGGTCTTTTAATTTATTTTTACTGATAAAATTACAATCGGTGATTCTGTTTGTAAAGTCAAATGGAAAGTTTTAACTTGCATGAAAATTTTCAGAAAAGCCCTCCTAATATTACCAATGACTTTTCATTCTGTCGGTGATAATGTTTGAAAAAAAAATGGACATTAAAAAAAAACATTAATTATTTATGCATTGAGAAGTGAAAAGTTCTCATAGTCACTGGAATATACCGATAGATATATTCTATCAGTATACCCATATGTAATAAACATTATGAACAGTGCCAAGAAGAAGGGAACCAATTCTCATAGTCACAGGAATATACCGACGGACACATTCAACCAATATACTCGTGTGTAATGTATAGTCTGTCGATATTTCTATCAGTGTAAAACAATATTTGATGTCAAATTATCTCTATATTCCCTATCTATCCATCCTGTAAATAATTAAATTCAAAGTTACACACACAACACAATAACATTAGGTCACATCATAATAATAAAACAAATATTTCCTTATCATTCAATAATAAATTAACATCATTGTCATTATAATGAAGTAAATTTTGTCCATAAATATTGCATTATATTTTATGGCATTACACATTTGTGTTGTGTAAATTAATCATAATTGTCTTCTTCTTCGTCAATTAACCTGTCCTCATCTTCATCACAATCTCTTACGTTGATTTTGTCGCTATCATCTTTATCGACTTGTGTATGTCCACTGAAACTCAAAACATTATTCAACTCCTCAGCGCCAATATCAACAAAAGTTTTCTCAGTAGTGTGAAAATTTAAATTTTCTTTTAAGTCATTAGAAATAGTAACTCGATATAGATCAACTAACTCACCAAGTTGAAAAACATCATCTCCCACAATTAATTCATCATTGCCATCCTAAACAACCTCAACACAACCCTTAGGTTTGGTTTTCACTACTGATAACTAATCAATTCTTGAACGATCATTTCTAAATGAATGAATGTATATGTAATAAATTTGCTAGCATTGCTTGGCGAAAATAAAGGCATAGTCGACGTTGAGAAGTCTAGCTTTTAAATTAATTTTGACCAAACTATGATGAAGATCTACTCTAATTCCCCTGTCAATGGTGTCATACCAATAACATTTGAATAAAAATACTCTATTTTGCTCGCTATGATATTGCAATTCAATGACCTTTTCCAACTTCTAATAGTAGTCAACTTCAAACTCATTAGAAATCGATCTTTTAAAATAAACCTTACTGTTATATGTCTTTCTACTTTGTCCATATTCTTCAGTATGAAACATATGTCTTTTGACAAAATACCTACTGTAGCACTTCACATTTCTTTCAAGACCCAAACTTAGTAAAAACAAAGTAACACTAGCATTCCCTCCAAATTGATAAACCTGGTACATGATGTACAACCATGGACAGTTAATAAGAAATGTGTAATGAAATTAAATATCCCGAGAGATAAGAATAATAAAACAGTACTTACATGTGTTCTAAACCCCGTGAAAAATTATTTATCTTGTAATCGAAAGATTTGAAATTCAGTCAACTGTGAGTTTTGGGACAATAAATATTGACAATCTTGTTTATGAGAAATTTAACAATGTATCAGTTTATGATATTATAAGAGATAAATTGTTCAAAAATAACACGTGCTTGTTTGAATTCTATTTCTGACAAATATCTTTCTTTACAATATTTTTTGGTACGGGTCATCCAGGATGGGAGAATATCGACAAGTTACCACATGAAGACACTTCTCCATCACTGTTATGTCTTGAAACGCGATTGATTCTTGTTCTCAATTGAGGCTCAAAATGGTACAAGATAAATGTTGAGATCTCTTCAACAATATAGACCTTGCATATCAAAGCCTCAACATGCGCCTTATTTTTAACTTTTCTCTTAAGGTTGAATAAATACCTACATGGAATTAAATGAATATTTTGAAATATGCAAAGAAAGACAATATAATTTTAATTACGATGCATGTGTAATCCCCAACCTCTTGAATGAATACATCCATCTATATTAGATTAAGAGGGTGCTTGACAGTGTGGTAGCGGTTGCTTTTCAAATAAATTTTGTGCCGAAATACAAGCCAATAATGTTTTTTTTAAAAAAAATTATTTTTGACATTAGCACATCAAAACAATCCAAAACGTACAAACCATATTAAATTTTAGCCAAAAATAATTTAAATTTTTTAGAAACGACATGTTCTAAGTCTCAAATATTTGCCTTAAATGGTAAATTTATAGGTATATATTCTATCAAGTAGAAAAACGATTCAAAAAATATCATCTTAAGTTTGCATATTATCAATTTATAGGTAAAATGATTATCTAGTTTTTTTTCATCTTTATTTTTTAAAATAAAATAAAAAAATAATTAGAAAACATGAAATGGTAAAAAAAGTCAAAAAAATATAAGATTAATTATACAGTTTTTTAAATTATAAAAACTAATTAATTAGTTAGTTTTGATAAATGAGAGTTCTTGAGTTATAATTAACCCACGTAAAAAAAAAAAAAAAAAAAAAACCACCGTCAGTAAATATAATAAAAAAAGGTTTTGAGGTGGGTCCCATAGTCAGTTGCTCGCCTGTAAACCGATAAACATTATAGACGCAGCATTAGTCTTGCAGCAAAAATGGAAAGGGGTCCAAAAACGAGTAACAGATTCTACGTTCACGTAATTCAAATTCAGAAGCAGGGGTAATCAAGTAATATCAAGGTATCCGTCAGCTGGTAAACCTAAAACCCACTCTTTTTTCAACCAGAGGAGGAGAAGCAAGGAGAAGGAGAGAAGCAACCTTCCTCGCCATGGCAGAATCAGAGGTGAAATTGCTAAACGGCCCTCATCCTCAGTACTAGCACATGTTAATTTGTTTAATATTTTACTTTAATTTTAAATTTGATTATCTCATTCTTGGTTTTGATTTTAATTGAAAACAAAGAAAAAATAAAAATAAAAAAGTCTGGCTGTCTTTGTAGAAACTGGTGGCGTTGAAAAAAGCATATGCAGATATAATATTGAATACAGCAAAAGAGGCAGCGAGCAGAGTAATGGAGTCGGAGCGAAAAGGCCTTCGCTATCAGCACGATCTCTGCAGTTCAAAAGACGAGGCCCTTCGATTACTTCTTCGCTTAAAACAAATAATCGATGCCAAAGTAACCATATTTTTCATCTCATTTCTTGCTCCTGGTGTCGCGCCACCTTTTACTTTACATGAAAGCTTTGATTTTATCATATATTAGAAGGGTTGTAAAGAAAAATGGTTTTGCATTTTTCCATTTCTCGATAATCATGGGTGCTCATTTAATTCTATATATATATATATATATATATATATATATATTTCTTTTCATCTGATATAGAATTTAAAGGTATTTTGATGTGTGGAAGATATTACTTTTGTTTTTTATGCTACTTGCCTGCTCGAGTTCTAATGAGCAGCTGCACTACATTTTGCTCAGAATTTGTTGTGTAGCTCGCCTTGTTACTTGGACAGCTGATACCAAGTGCACCCGTTACTCTTATATATGTTCCCTTTCATCTTGCAAGCATTAATGCATCTGTCTCATTTTTCTTTCTTTGCAGGCAATTGAAGCAGAGATAACATCCGCAAGCCAACAGAGTAAGATTGATGAGCTTGAGGCGCAGCTCCAAGAGGCAGAGGGTGTCATAATAGATCTTAGAGCAGAGTTGAGATGGGTACGTGATGAGCTAGAGAAGGTAAGGAACAGCCAAGTCCAACCTTCGAATGGAGAAACTGTGAAGGAAAATGAATCTTCTCACCAACATTTAACATCTGAGCCCATTGTACTCTCTCTTTCCAATTTGCCACCTCAAACTGTGGCAACTTCTAATGTAAAGAGTACACTACTGGATCAGAGAAATTTCAACAATTGCTGCAACACAGAAGATCAGCAATTGAGTGTTTCACCTTTGGAGAACTATTCTTCACGTAATGCAGACTTAGCCTCCATTACTATGGCAAACAAGGAGCCGGAGTTGTATAGAAATGGTTGTACGCAGAGAATTCGTGCATCTGAAGGAAATGCGTTTGCTAGCAAATTGCCTCCTTCAGATGTAGGAGTGGAGCAGCAATCACTCATAAAGAATGAGGTTATTGTCAAAGCAAGTAATGGGGATGAAGGTAAATGTACTGAAACTTCTCCCAAGACTAAGAACGTGGGGAAAATGAACTTTTCAGGGGAAGAAGTAAGAAACCATGTCAAGGTTTGCTCATCAAGACATAAAAGGGGGAGGTTTGCAAAAGCCAAAGCTAAGCGCAAGTCCTGTCCCATTGTCAGAAAACCTTATCAACCACCTTCTATTGTTTCTCGTCGTAAGACAAACTCAGTAAATGGCACTGTTAAATCTGATCAACATTTGTGTACCTTACCCCCTGTCAAGCCTAGCAATCAGGATATGAAGAAGAATCCCATTGAGCTGGAAGAAGAATTGCTGGAAACAAATGACTGCCTTACTGCTGAAATGATTGTTCCTGAAGGGAAAAGACCAAGAACAGAACGAATCACAACTTCTGGCTCTTCCTCTTCCTCGTCCTCGTTCTCGTCCCCTTCGGTTCAACACTCAGAATTTTGTCAAAAACCTTTTGTTCTCACTCCTTGCAAGAATTACTCATTTTTGCTCCATGGTAATGTTAAATCGGACGAAGACCAGTCAAAGATAACTGAAAATGTTGTCAAGCTGAAGCCACTACCTAGCTTGGGTCCTGTTTTAACACTAATTAGAGGTGGTTTGGATTCAATATGTGGCTCTACAAATGTTGAAGTGAGTGTAGAGGCACTCTGTGGATCCGTTGAGGACACTGATGCAGGCAAGGACATGGAGTTTGTAGATGAATTGGCAAAAGAAGAACTCGATTCTAACCAGAGTCCTATAGTTCCAAGTTATGAATCAAATGCTCAGATGATCAATGTACCAATTGTATTTTCTAATTTGAAAGATGCCAAAACATCCGAAGAAATTACTGTTAGTGTACCGCTGGTGCCCTCTGATATAAAAGTTGCCAAATCATCCTTGGAATCCAATGTGTTTCCTAGTCAATCAGACAATAGGCTTCTTAAATACACCTTTCAGAGGAAGCACAAGAAGGAAGCTGTGAGCAGCTCTGATAACAACGCTTCTGGCGAGAAGAACAGATTAAAAAGGAAAGCAGAGGAAAAGCCAGAAGATTAACCAGAGCCACATAAATCTAGCTTGATAAATGAGTCATCTAGGGACATTAGTTCAAGCCGCTCGTAAGGTTGGTTTCTCTTAAACTTTCTCCGTATCTTCTTAAACATGCCCCACCTGGGATAAGATGTCATGACTCCCTTTTGTTTTCCGTACTAGGATAACATGCTGCTTTTGTCTTTCTATGCAAATTCCGTGATTCCAGATTCACGACGATTTCATATCTCAGTCAATGGGAATTGAAAGCATGTAAATTTTAGTGAATGATCTTAGTTATGTGCAGGGAAATTGAAATATGATGGGACTAATTTCTACTAATGTTTAGGGCTGAGGACACTGCATATACATGTTTTGCCTAAATGATATTGGCCTGAAAATGGTTGGTTTTTTTCTATGGTCCCAAAATAATAAATTCAAGACCAATACCTGATCATATGAGTAATTAGGGCAGGATGGAAGAAAAGAAACAAAGTTATGTAGGAGTTTTCTCATGCTGATCATATTCGAAACTGACTAGCATGGTATTATTGTCCATAAGTGGTGGAATAACAATAAACTTGCTAAAGAGAACTCTCGCTCTATTAAGAATAGCTGCGTAGCTGGAAGTGCACTCTGATTTATGCCAATATTCTTACGTCTCTTTCAGGGTTCCAAATAAGCTTCTGCTTTCATGTTGAGTCAATATTAGAATATGCACCTGGTTTCTTTTTCTGGGAAATGTTGGTGGTAATGAAACTAACTGTTCCTCGAGCTCAGCCAGGGGAAGTATGTGGCTCTGAATTCAAATGTCTTGTGCCA
>Ga0325411_1005168_pt1 | contig 14507 bp, 10 predicted proteins | sample PopdelMetagenome_13_FD_206181 | JGI IMG/M metagenome (GOLD analysis project Ga0325411, IMG submission 206181) | Populus deltoides microbial communities from Bellville, Georgia, United States - Xylem-PdIQD-R4 | ecosystem: Host-associated > Plants > Phyllosphere > Stem > Wood/Secondary xylem... | reverse complement strand
AGAGAAATACTTTTTTAGTCTATTTATAAGTCTTGTAAGCTTCTGAAAAAACAAATTTTATTATTTTTATTTTCTGAGAAATAAGTTGCAAATTTAAAATTTATATCTCCAATGCTTTCCATTAATTAAAATTAATGTGTTCTATATTTTGTAGATGTCCTTATAGCATACACCCGCATTATATTTCAAATATGCGAAATATAAATCTTAAAATACCTCAATTATTAAAAAAATCAATTAAACTATAATAATTAATATTTCAAATATGCGAAATATAAATCCGAAGATTTCTCAATTATTAAAAAAAATCAATTAAACTATAATCAATGGCTTAATCCTAAGAACACAAACAAAATCTACTCATCCCACCTGACAACTCGAATAAAAAGATTCATTCTTTTTTAAAAGTAATAATAAAGAAATTCAACTACGAAAAGAAAAGAAAAAACATAAAAAAAGAAGTTTCCACTTTATACCATATTCACGTACTTAATCGCTAAGCTTCCCTCCTCTCGTGCCCTCTATAAATAGCAGTTTCTGCCAGCTCAAAATCTAAAAAAACCGGGAGTCAAATGGCAATAATGAGTTCGAGAGCAGAAGATATGTCGTTGGACGTGCTGCCAGAAGCATGCATAGCCAACGTTCTGTCCTTTACTTGTCCGAGGGATGCTTGTAGACTGTCTATGGTGTGTTCCTTGTTTAAGGCGGCAGAAGAATCTGATGTTGTCTGGGAAACGTTTCTGCCCCGTGATTATCAATCTATCATCTCCAAATCTGATGCTTCTTCTATGCTGCTGGCTTCTGCTTCTTCTAAGAAACATCTCTATCTCATGCTTTGTGAGAAGCCCTTGATTATCGAGGGTGGCAAAAAGGTATATTTCTTGTCAACCTTCCTTGTCTTTCTAAGTATACTAATGGAAGTGGTCAGGATAAGACGAAGACAAGATTATTTCACATCTTGGATTGAGAAAATAAATTATATTTGATGGTAATTTGAAATTATGAAAGGAAAAATCTTTGGAGAATTATCTGGATGGAAGAAGATTGTTCTGACATAAGAATTTGGATATAAAAATGAGATAAGAACAAATAAATTTTGTAGTCCCTTCAATTGGATTAAAATGGACTTAACATAACAAGAACAAATTTTGGTTCTTCAGAGAGAATTCTGTAAGATGGACAAAAAATTTACATTGGATGATAAGTGGGATGGAAATTTAGATTGGAGAAGAGATAAGAAATTATGTTCTTTTTTTGTTCTTTTTTTGGAATAGAGCATTTCATTGGAAAAAAAGAGTGGGAAGAAATGCTACATGCTTTCTGCAAGAGATCTGATAATTGTTTGGGGTGATACTCCTACTTACTGGAAATGGAATTCTGATCCTTCCTCCAGGTTGGTTTGTCTTTCTTTTTTTTCACTTCCCAAGATATAGTTTTTTTTTTTTGTTGATTGTGAAATTTTATGATTTTGTTGGATTCTCATAGATTTGGAGAAGTGGCAGAGCTGATTAGTGTATGTTGGCTTGAAATCCGTGGAAAAATCAATGCTACTATGCTGTCTCCAGCAACATTATACACAGCCTACCTTGTGTTCAGGCCAACAAGAGGACTTCATGGATTAGATTACCAGCCAGTGGAGGTGGGGGTGGGACTTGTTGGTAGTGAATGTGGTAAGAGAAATGTGTATTTGGATTCAGAGAGAGGGCGGCGGCAGCAATACCATTTTGTCAGTAGGCGCATCGGCTTGTTCAACCATTGCCGAATTGTGGGGATGCCAGCATCTGAACCTGCCAGAGAAAATAATGGACAATATCCAAAGAAAAGGGGAGATGGATGGCTGGAGATTGAGTTGGGGGAGTTCTTTTGCAAGGAAGGGGAAGATAGAGAACTGGAAATGAGTGTTCAAGAGGTTAAGGGTGGTGATTGGAAAGGTGGGCTGATTGTTGAGGGGATTGAGATTAGGCCAAAAGAGGGTAAATAAATAAAGGTTAATGTTTTATCTTTTAATAAATAATGCTGTTTGCATCAGAATCAAGAGAATTGCTGGTGTTATTTCATACCTATTAGTATCTGCATCTGCAAATTTTCATTTTTGATGCTTGCCAAGGATATCCTTTGGTTATTGTAATAAAAATTTGGTTCATTTCCCCCCATTTTTCCTATTTGGCGATGCTGAATCTTGCTGTCATTTTAGTGTTTTGCAAAGTCTACGAAGCTCTTTCAATGAAACTGTCCTAATTTCTCTCTGTATTTGTGTGCATAAAGCACGGCTTGGTCTTCTGATTAGTTTTAAATTAACCTAAGATCCAAAACCTTATGTTCAAACCCCTAATGTAACAACTCAAACTCTGTAAGAAGCATGTATGTAAATCCTGTGTTTGGCATTGCAACTTGATGGGTTTTTTTTGGTCATATTGCTTCTTGCCTAAAATGGTATAAGATCGATGCTTCGCAGATATTTCATGATGTTTATCGTCCATGAAGATTAGTTATTTACAAAATAATTTTGTGGAGGAAGTAAAGAAAATTATATATGTTCTCATCATTGGCAATGTTATCTCATCAGAATTAAGAGTTTTTACTGGTGTGATTTTAGCTGCTATTAGTATCTTCTGCAAACCTTCATTTTGATTTTTGACCAAGGATATCCTTTAGTTATTGTAATATAAATTTGGTCAATTTCATGTTGATTATTAAAGAAGGCGTATTATGATCATTAATTGACTCGATTTTCTCTATGATAGTGATGCTTCTTGCTAACATGGATGGGATGTAAATGCTCATATAGAAACCTGCATTGTCTTCTTCCTTTCTTCTTTGTCTTTGATTTTAATGGCCGGATGTGTTCATTATGCTAGTTGCTGGTATGCTAGTTGCTGGGGTTGAACTCTGCTTCGTTGTATCTGTTTGTTCTTGTTATCTTCTAAAATCTTCTGTTTGTTGCAGACACTTGAAGAGGTTGAATATGATGAGTTGCAGCGATGCTCAAGTTCAAGCTCAGGTGGTCATACCATCATCGGATTGCCATGAATCGCAGGTTATTCATTGCAGCTCCTCTCAAGAACCAAAGCTGATAGCAGGTTCTTTGGATTTCTCTGAGGCTGAATGTTTTTTTTGTTTCTTTGTAGTGATTTGATTGGATTGAGACTTGGTCTTAATCTCAGGTTGCAATCAAGCTTGCATGGGGCAGGATGTTCACCCCTTAAATCACAGTTGTAAAACTACAAATTCTTTTGTTGATTTAGTATTTGGAAATTTTCCAGGAATTTTTCCTGTTAGTTATTCTCTTCGATCGCCGAACAGTTGCTCTGGCAACCCAGTTCAAAGTCATCGCATGCTAGTAATATTACAGAAAAGCATCCTTTCTCATTAATTGAAAAAGCATGATAGGTGCCTATAAAAGGAAGAGTCCAAGAAAAAATCTTGAGATCATGGATAGAGAATTGATACAATGATACTTTCTTGTATCTTCCTGACCTGAAATTATATAAACTTACAAGAGGTATTATGACTATCTTTTTCGCTTACAATCTCCTGTGTGTTCTTATGAAGTTCGTTGTGTTCATTGCAATTGCAGTTGAGCATGCATAAACTCCAGCTAAGCACAGACTTGCTGATACTAAGAGAAAGGTCTTCCATTGCCTTCCAGATGCTAGAATGGCCAATGCAGTCAATGCAACAGAAATTGCAGAGAGGGCATTTTTCCAAGCTTGGAAATTTTTTACTACACTAGTGCATCCCTTGCAATGAATTACGTGTCTGAAATATCGGTTGTTCACATTGGGTGCGTGCATTGTTCCAATCCCACCTTTTGCTGGCGAAGAAGCTGAAACTCCAGCAACAAGACCAGCTGGTGCATGTTCTACAACAGCAGGTACTTCTGGCAAAGAAATGGTGTTGTGGCCAAAATAATAAGGCATTCCATGTCCAACTTTGTCCATCCATTTCCTGTATTCAGCTACCCATGTATCTGATGACTTCAAATTAATGTACAATTCCTTTGTTGGAACCTTTTCTTTCATTAAAACTTCATTCTGTGATGACAGAAATCCCATGTCTTGCTCAAAGATTTTGCACGCATTTTGATGGAAGTACCATTTAGGGATCACCTTTGCCATTTGAGGTCTTTTTGTTGCTCCAAACCTGACAATGATCATGGATTTTCCTTGTCCGGTTGGTCTGCAAAGAAAAAGGCCAGTGAAGTACTGTGTCACCCCCTTCTCATCTGCAAATTCTATGTCGTTGGATAGAACACACGGAGCTTGAAACCGTAAGAAGCTTAGCAGTTTTTGATCCTTTTCCTTACCCCACCTCCCTGCAAAACCTCGATGGGTGCGTTCAGTCACCTCAAATCGCAGTGCCTGGGCGTCCTCCCTTTTGGCAGTCCAGTCTGTCCTATCATGTGAGATTGGAATGTGTGCCGGATCCATGAGGTTTTCAAGCAGTATGGAGTGATCATATGGAAGCTCATGAATGGTTGAGGTATCTTGAAATCCTGGCCTGGCAAAGTTCTCAAACCAGGGAACCTTCTTAAAGTTTGGTGGTGTCTTTAGTGACATCCATAGCCAAACAACTCCTTGTGATTCCTTCACCTCATATGTCTTAACACAAGCTGACTGAGGAATTTTAGCATTTGCAGGAAGCTGTAGAAGAATTCATTAACATCCGTAACTGGAATATAGAATTACTGGCATATTAAGAAATGCAAGAATCATAGACAACTGATAAAAATAAATCCACCCTATGATAGAAAAAAGACAAAATGCACAAAACAAAGGAAAATGAAAGACAGACCTGAGGTATTTTTACACATTTTCCCTCCCCTTCAAACTGCCAACCATGGTATAGACATTCAAGTCTTCCGTCGATCAACTGACCTTCTGATAGTTTCGCCAACCTATCATCAGGCAAGTCAAAGTTTTTAGGTTCTGTTCGTTGTGCAGTTGATGTTTCAATGAATTTTGAGGTTACTATTCTACATCAATAATTAAAAGGATATTTATGTGTTAATCAATAACAATTACAAGCTTCCTAAAAGGGTACGTTGTCCAATTTCCTACAACCAATCAAAATTAATCAAGTGATGATCAAAAGAAGAATCTAAGGGATCCAACCAAAACAACGGCATTGAATTGATTAGTAGCAGAAACTAGAGCTCATGCTATAAGATACCTGTGAGGGCACCGATCTTCGTGACATCGCAGCTCACCTTGGCCATCTTTATACAACACTAACTGCTTATCAAAGACATTAAGACCTAGAGGTGCATCATCTGGCACATCCTTGGTGAGGTAAAGCGGGTACCACTCTTCAGTCCAATTATAGTCTACCACCGCTCCATCCCCTCTCCTTTCCTCCTCACTAGAGGGACCGATAAGAACCCCATGAGCATCATCTTCTGCATCAAGTGAAGGAGGAATGGCCGTTGGGGCATCTGCAACTGCATGACACTTCTTTATGTAGTAAGGCTTTGAGTGTATTGATTTGAGCAGGTGGCTGTTTATGTGTATTGTTGTCGGTAGTTTAGTGGTGGGGGAGAAGGAGGCAAAGGGGTTCGAGAAATTTTTGTGGGAGAGAGATAGGTGCAGTGATAATGCCATGGAGGAGAAAGGAGAAAGGAGAAGGAGAGAAAGAGAGGCCTGTAGAAAAATCCAGGAGTGGAGCCTGTGGAGAAGAGGAGGATATTGATATTTGGACAGCAAATTAAGTGGGTCAGATAGTCATTGCCTTGCAAAATGTTTGTCCATTCCTCACCACACATCTTCCTCTCACGTGGCTTTATATTTTACTTTACAAATTAAGACGTTCAGGTTAAGAGTCTGCCAGAAGCTTTGGAGATTAAGAAATCCGACAGCAACTCTCACTTTGTCCAAGTTAGTGATGGGCCACCTTCAATTTTGGTTCTTGTGAGAATTTATACGCATTGAATATGCTTGGTCTCGGAGAAATTCTTTGGTTCTGCAAGCCCCCACTAACCTTTATATGGAAGCCAGCCGCGGTGGTTGGCAGCACAAAAAACATCATTCTGTTGTCTTTTGTGCGGCCAACCGCACGAACAAACGAGCAAGGGAAACCCACTTGAACTGAATGAATTGCAGAAAATGATGCAGATAAAATCCAAATATGAAACATCAAACTTGCAGCTCCTATTACTGACAAGAAAACAAGAAAGAGAGCATGTATAATTCACTTGATGATATACACACGGTTGTGAATGTTGTTATATCATCTTCCTCTGCTAAAACTATAGAAACAGACTAGATGTTCACGGATAGCTGGCTCAGAATCTCCTGTGTTCTTATGAAATTCGTTGTGCTCATTTTGAGAGGAGTTGGGCATGCTAAACTCCAGCCAAGCATAAGCTTGTTGAAACTAATAAGAAGGCTTTCCTCTGCCTTCCAGGCACTAGAATAGCTAATGCAGTCAATGCAATGCAAGAGAGATTGCAGAAAGATCTTTTTTCCAAGTATTGAAAGCTTTGAGAGCACTACTGCTTGCCTTGCAATGAATTACATGCCGGAAATATCGATTGGCCAAATAGGGAGCGTGCATTGTCCCAAAACCACCCTAAGCTGAAGCTCCAGCAATAAGACCAGCTGGTGCATGTACTACGGCAACATGCAATTCAGGTAAAGAAATGGTGTTGTGCCCGAAATGATAGGGCATTCCGTGTCTAATTCTGTCCATCCATTTCCTGTATTCCGCTACCCATGTATCAGAAGACAAAATACTGAGGTACAATTTCTTTGTGTGTGTGTGTGTGTGTGTGGTGGGGGGGGGGGGGGGGGGTTGGTTTAATTAAAACCTGATTTTGGGATGACGGAATCCCATATCTGCAAATGCTCGGTCATTACGTTCAGTCACCTCAAAACGTAGTGGCTGGGCGTTCTCCCTTTTTGCCGACAGGTCTGTCCTATCATGCGAGATGGAATATGTGCTGGATCCATCAGATTTTCAAGAAGTATTGAGTGATCGCAGGGAAGCTCATGCCCGGCTGAAGAATCTCAGAAACCTGGCCTGCAAAGTTCTCAAACCAAGGAAATTTATTTACCTTTGGTGGTGTTTTCAGAGATATCAATACCCACACAACTCATTGGGATTCCCTCGCCTCGTAGGTTTTGACACAAGCTGATAGAGGAATTTTAGCATTTGCAGGAAGCTGTAGCAAAAATTGTAATCATTAACTAGGATATGGAAAGACAAGGAGAGCATATCATGTAATGGAAACTGAGCGCATTTACAATGAAACGGACCCGAGGTATCATGGCACAGTTACCCTCTCCCTCAAATTGCCAACCGTGATATAGACATTCAAGCCTTCCACCTATCAACTGACCTTCTGATAGTTTAGCTAACCTAAATCAAGCAAGACCAAGTTCAAAGTTTCATCACCTCTACAACTCATATCTAAGGAACTCTATTATTTTGACAAGGTTTCCCACAGCCATTTTGAGTAAGACTACTGCATGAGGAGACACAATAAGCTGAGAGATCTTTTCCATCAAATGCAAAACATCTGCCGATGTTCAAGAATTTCTGCTTTTTAGCATCAGCAATACAGCATCCCCATACATTCAAATTCAACAGAATTTATATAAAACTGCATTTATTTAACAAGTTATGTAGATTCATGAATGAGTAGCAGTCCATCGTCCAACCAAAAATTCTTTTAAATCATGGAAACAATCCAATACTAAACCTAGACAAAGTTAACTTCCCATGCTAAGGCTTAAATCGGTACATTAGAAATGAGGAGCCACCCCACATCAAGAATCTCAACTTCTGTGTTATAGTGATTAGTGCCACAACCTAATAAGTACACTAAATTGTTAAGGTCGAAAGATAGTGTTTAACGTGGTTTGGTAAATTACCTATCTCTAGAGAGCAACCATTACTATTAGAGATAGAAAGACATACAATTCACATATCATCAATTGAGGAGGATTGCATCCACTCAACTTCCATCACACACACACACACATTTGTTTTTCTGCACACACCAGTCAGCTGCTGCCTTGGCAGCCCATACTCTCTTGTTCTTGCCTCTATTTATATAGTGTAATGGTCAAATATCTCCTTAATTCATGTCATGCTTTCTGCCCATTTTCCAGCCATGTTTTCTATCAACTTTTGGCTCCATTCTTCTTCCATTTCTTTGTGTGGTAGGGTTGGTTGAGGTGGGATCTTTTGTCTCCACCAACCCAACATTCTCCCACTTGGAGACACAAAGCATCACCCATGTCTTTTAACCTCTTCACTTTTCAAAGCTTAAGTTTGCATGACTAACTCCCACTTGATTTGACCATTTGCTGCTGCTAATTCAATCAGCTCTGATACCAAACTGTAGTTCAGTTGATTTTTACAGCTAATAACACTTGAATGTAGCACATAAATGCTTTAAATTTCTGGTACAAAACTCACACAAAAAAAGCTTACAATGGAAGAGAGTTCACTCACATGACAAAATATTTTTCTGCTTTGTTTCTTCCTACTTTCAACTACACCTGCTGCCCATTTTCTACCATAATTTCAACCATTTATCCCTACCATTTTAGACAAAATAATACATTTAACTTAATACACATTGAACTTTAGTTAGCTTTAAACTAACTCTAGTAAACTAACTTTCCAGCATATTTACATTAACATTCTCCCTCTTAACATGATGATGCTCTTGAATTTACAAAGCTTCTTTTAATAGCTTGAACTTCTCTCTTGACAATGCCTTGATGAAAATATTGGATACTTGCTCTTTAGACTTGCAAAATTTCAGCTTCACTTCTCCACTCTCAATCTCAAATAAAATTATATTTGATTGCAATATGTTTCGTTTGGCTATGATGAACTGATCTAGCCACAGCTACAGCTGATTTGTTGTCACAATAAAGTGTTGTTGCATCCTCTTGCTTTTCACCAAGGCGTTGTCAAGAGAGGCGTTCAAGCTATTAAGAGAAGCTTTGTGAATTCAAGAGCATCATATTAAAAGGAAGAATGTTAATGTGTTGGAAAGTTAGTTTACTAGATTTAGTTTAAAGTTAACTAAAATTCAATATGTGTTAAGTTAAATGTATTGTTTTGTCTAAAATGGTAGGGACAAGTGGCTGAAATTATGACAGAAAATGGACAGCAAGTGCAACTAAAAGTAGAAAGAAACAGAACAGAAAAATCTCCTGCTATGTGTGTGAACTCTCTTCCACTGTAAGCCTTGCTTATGTGAGTTTTGTACCAGAAATTTATAGCATTTATGCGCTACATTATAGCATATTTTGTGAGTGTTATTAGCTAAAGAAACCAATTGAACCACAACCCAACAATTGAATTAATAGCAACAAGTAGTCAAATCCTGTGGGAGTTAGTCATGCAAACTAAAATTATGGAAGGCTTTGGAAGGTCAAGAGTTTAAAAAACATGTGTAGTGCTTTGTGTCTAAATACAGCTCCCATCACACATACACCTGGCAGCTGCTGCCTTGGCAGCCCACTCACACTCTCTTTTCTTGTTCTGCTGCTTGTGCTTGCCTCTATTTATAAAATGTAATGGTTAAATATCTCCTTAATGTTAGAAAATTGCCATTTTGTGGCAAGACCCCACCACTATGCTTAGTGGAAGTTAATGTTGTGTCACCATTAGTGCCATGTCTCATAGCTTTTGTCCACCATTAGTGCTATGATTTATGGTTTCTTATCTGTCATTGTTGTCTATAAATAGAGGCATTATTTGGAGAGCATGTAGAAAGAGAGTAGAGTGTGAGAGAGAGAAGAGAAGAAGAGAGAAGGGTTGCAATAGCAGCAGCTGCAAATGCAACAATGAGAGATAGGAGTTGAGTAGAATGGATGTGATCCTCCTCCATGTATTTGTATTGTATCCTTTCTTTATCTCTAATAATATGGAACTCTCCCGTGGATGTAGGCGATTTGCCGAACTATGTTAAATATTATGTGCCAGTGTGCTAAGCTTCCAATGAGCAATGATCTTGAACGCCAATTGTAGGGGATTCCAACCGGTGGTGTTCAAGATCATTACCCATTGGAGGCTTAGCATATTGACAAACAATATTTAACGTGGTTCGGCAAACCGCCTACATCCACGGGAAAAGTCCATATCATTAAAAAAAGATTGAGAAAGGGTTACAACACACATGAAGGAGGAAGATCACTTCCTCTCTCGACTCTCATTGCTCATACATTGCTGCACAAGGCAGTAGGGCTACTGCCCTTGGCAGCCACTCCTCTTTCTCTCTTCCTCACTTCTCTTCACACTCTCTCTCTCATTTTGCTCTCTAAATGATGCCTCTATTTATAGACAACAATAACAGACAAGAGATCATAAATCATGGCACTAATGGTGGACAAAAGCCATGAGACATGGCATTAATGATGACACAACATTAACTTCCACTCAACATAGTGGTGGGGTCTTGCCACAAAATGACAATTTCCTAACACTTAATTCATGTCATGCTTTCTTCCCATTTCCAGCCATGTGTTCTGCCCATTTCCATCAACTTTTGGCTCCATTCTTCTTCCACTTCTTCGTGTGGTAGGTTTAGTGGAGGTGGGGTCTTTTGTCTCCACCAACCTAACATAAATAGATCCTGATCTTCACTATATTTAACTTATTCAACAGCATATCTAGTAATTTAATCCCTTTTCTGCAAATGTAAACCATTCCCACGTGACATTTCATAAGAGTTGCTTCAAAGGTCTATTTGAAAGCCACCCCTACAATTTGAAGTTCAATTCAAAAAGGTTCTCATTAACCTTTCATATAACACACTTAGAATTAGCCTTGAGACATGAACTGGAATCTCTGAACTGAAATTTCTGTTTTTCAGGGTTTCTTGGTCACAGATACCACAGTTCATATAGCCCAAAACATGAAGTGCAAGAACTTCCAGCTAATTCACTATATATCCAACAAAATCCTCAAGCATAACAAGAGAAATCACAACAAGATCATCAAAACAAGAAACCAAGAAAAGAACTCCGATGCTCTTTCCTTGCAAGTAAAATCAAAGCAAGATCCAACTTCTCTAGTATTCAACATAAGACTGTGAAAACTTGAAACACTGTGATATGATTTACCTGTGGGGGCATCTATCTTCAAAACAGCGAAGTTCAATCATAGACTAGTACAAAACTACCTGCTTATCAAACACAGTAAAGCCTAAAGGAGCATCATCAGGCACATACTTGGTAAGATAAAGTGGGTACCACTCTTCTGTCCAATCATAGTCTGCCACCTCTCTTTCTCATCTCCTTTCCTCATCACTTGAAGCACCCACAAGCATCAAGTGATCCTTATTATCCTCTTCTTTACTCTGATCATCAACTGATGAAGGTAGCGTGCTACTTGAAATATCTGTAACTGCACGGCACTTGATGGACCTTTGCTGCTGCTTTACATGTATTGAATGTCCAAGGGTTTTTGTTAGAGGGAGACGGAAGAGAAGGTTATCAGAGGCTTAGAAATGGGAACTGAAGTGTTTGTGAGGGAGAGGTGTAGAAGGAAGTAGAGGAAATGGAACAACAGGAAGAGGATGGAAGAGTTGTTTTAAAATAGAGACTGCCTGTCGGGTGAACCTTGAACCACTTTTTTTGTTTTCCTGTTAAAATTTATTAATTTTTTTTATTAAATTATTAAATAAAAATTTAATAATTTTTAAAAGTATTTTTTATTAAAAAATGCATCAAATAATATATGTTTTTTAATTTTTTAAAATTTATTAACCTACTGGAACTTTTTTTTTAAAATTTATTAATCTACTGGAACTTATTTGATCTAGTAGGCTAATCCATAACTTAATTAACATAATTAAACTTTATCGAGTTAATTCTAAAAATAATTAAATAAAAAAACAATCCAACACTATTTTAATAAAAATAATTTAACTAATAACCCGCATATTAACCATTTTCTACACAAGTCATTGGGCCACACATGACAAACACAAGGAATGGGGAATACTTTGATCCATCCTTGATACGTGAATTCCACCATAGCAAAGCTAAGGACATCTGATTCTATGAAGGAGAGTTATTTTCTGCCTACCATACCCTTACCTCATCATACATTATTCGAAGAAAATAGAAACAAATGAAGTTCCATACACATAAAATCAGCCATGACAGCTCCTATCAAACTAAAGAAGAAAGATTGAAAAATGAGTGCACAAACAACCTCATATCCTAACCAGATGACTACATTTATGAACAAATGCAGAAGGGTTGTGGTTATATGCCATTGTTGCTTGCTAGGTGCTTTGATGCCTCTATTTGGCTAACATTTGGAAGCACTATCTTGTTTTGAGAGCATAATTTGGATTTCTTTCCTGTTCTCATAGCAATGAGAGGGCTACAATGGAGCTTGCCGACAAAACCAACTCATTCAAAGTTCTTCATCTACTAGTCATTGAACAAGATTGGCGAATTTCCCCTTCCTCACCTGTTTTTACTCCAATGCTTGTTAGCTTCAAGAATGATTGGCTCCAACTCTGGAAAAACTTCTCTTGATCATTTGCAAAATCCTGTACTAGATTCCTTGTTCTTTTGTCATCTAAAAGAACTGAATCTGATTGGAAAAGGCCCTTGTGGGCCACTAGGTTTCGGTAGTACTGATTGTCAAATGATGAGGATGTTTCAGGATCATTAACAACTGTTATTGAAGCGCTTGCATCCACTGGACATCTTTGCATTAGTTCGTTTGCATAATTCCTGTCTAGAGATGTGTCGATGAGTGTGAGCTTCCCCTTAGAGTCCTCTTGGAACCGATCACTGAATGCGCTGCAATGAGCTGATCCTATAGTGTGAGCTCCTGCAAAGCAAAAGCATCAAGCCTGGTAAACAATCCATCTATCACAGTAGTTTTCGGCAGCAATAAGTTCTCCGCATGGAGAAAACAAACAGTCGATGGCTTGGCCTCTCCGTGGTTAGTTGTTCGATCAATGTCAGAAGCAGATATTCTAGTTATTTGCTTGGTGTTGTAAAAGAATCTTGGAATGAGGTTTTAGACTAATTATCACATACCTGAAAGCACAACAAGGTCTTCAAGAGATAATCCTTTAGCAGTGAAGATGTTAATCATCTCATTCATTGTAAAAGTCGTGTCTATAATATTAGGTCTCACATTTGCAGCTGCCGATACCCTCCCATCTCTCCTACCAGTTCGAATCTGAAGCTGAGGTCCACCAGTCTGTTTTCATGTACTTCATAAATGAATAACAGATCAAAAGAAGCATAGAATTCAACAAGGAACAATAGTAACAGTGAGAGATATTACAATTGCAACAGCATCTCTAGCAGCCAAAGCAACAACATCAGCACAAGAAACAGTTCCTGGACAGAAGATTTCAAGCATTCTTTTAGCTGAATCAATAACTTGAAACCCTCCCAGAGACCTGTTCCCTGGATCACTTCGCTCCGTCCCATTTCCTTGCAGCAGCACAGATGCATCGCAGCCCTGTAACCAAGACATCTAGAATTGAAGAGTAGCCACCAATTCCGTAGTATAAGAATATGATTTCAGTTTATTCTTGGGTGCTGATAAATCAGTTGTTACGATTGGATCACAAACAGAGAATTCTTGGTGTTGCTTCGGCCAAGTGCCTCAAATGGTGTTGCCAATTACAGCTAATCATCCATGACTTGTTGTGAAACAACTCAAGCAGAGTCTACGAAGAAGCCCTTGATGATTTAAAAGAAGTGACACATGACAGTTTATACTGTAATAGCTCAATCTCCAAAATACTCTAAAACAAGTTTTTTTTTCCTTCAATCATCAAGAAGTCAAGAACAGTTTATTCATCAAAATCATGTTGCAGAATGCCTGTAAGGATTTTGATTAAAGTAATGAGGAATACTTAATTAGATGGCCATGATTCTGAAGTCGTTTTTCAAATTAAACAACTGGCGAAAAAGAGCTTGTAGCCTAAATTCAATCATGTATTCTTCCCCGTGAAGGAAGAAATTAGTGAAATGCCGTGTGGAAAATGTTGTTTTCCGGCACTCATTAAGCTAACACAAAACACACAGCAAGTGAAAAAGACTCACCTCCACAAAGCAGTCATGGAAAACCAAACGAAGTAGCTTCCCTGGGATGGTAGGGTCTGAAGAGGAAGCTGATCTAACTGTGTTTGAAACAATAAGTTCAGCAGTTGGGCATGAAGCTCCATAAAAGTTGAAAAAGAGACTAGCCGAAGCAGGGGAAGCAACAACAACAGCATATAAGAGACCAAGAACAAGAAAACTACACAAATGAGGTCTCGCAGAAAAAGGTACAGTGTCTGTCTCCATGAGGATTTTCTTTCAGTGTTTTTTTAGGCAAATTGCAGACAGCATCACTCATCACTATTGCTCGTGTCTTGCTTGACGTTGATACATTTCAAGAGAGAAAAGGGACTGAGTCCTCTGCATTAAATGCTGCATTTACATTGTTGGGTGCTGTCATGAGGTAGATGGGATGTTAGACAGCATCACTCTATTTATGTCTTCACATTCCCTCATGCTTAT
>Ga0325411_1005167_pt1 | contig 14508 bp, 7 predicted proteins | sample PopdelMetagenome_13_FD_206181 | JGI IMG/M metagenome (GOLD analysis project Ga0325411, IMG submission 206181) | Populus deltoides microbial communities from Bellville, Georgia, United States - Xylem-PdIQD-R4 | ecosystem: Host-associated > Plants > Phyllosphere > Stem > Wood/Secondary xylem... | reverse complement strand
CATTATTTATGTTTGATAAACTTTGAAATAAAGCAAATAATAATAAAGAATCAATTCTTCTTAGTTTGTTCATCGTTCAACTTAAAATCAAAATATATATTGTAAGAAAAAATTGATAATTTTGGTAGCTTTGCTAAAAACAAAACATAAAAAAAATTCAAGCATAATCAAAACAAACCAATAAAATATATCTAATTAATTAGAAAAAAAATTACTATAACAAGAATTCAAAAAATAATTGGTAGAACTAGCAGATTTAAAAAAAAAAAGCGAAAATGATAGAATTATAAAAGAACCTCATCAAATTATTAACAAACATCTCAAAATAAAATAAAAATAGATTTTAAATTTAAATTACCTTATTTTATTTGATGAAAGATAAATTAATTAATTGAGAACTCTGCTTCAATCTTTTGTAGAAAACATTTGCTCGCGATTTGTGTTTTTATTTCTCTATTTGATCGGCTGCAACCTGCAAGATTTATATTAGGATAAATTAGTGGCTCTGTTTTTTATTTTACAAATTTTAACACACCATTAATTATTGTAAAGAATTAGTCCATGACTCTGTTTTATTCAACGTGAGTCAAGAGTAAATTAGGAAATCAAAAGTAAAGTCACCACTAATTACTGTAATAAACCCACCTTTTTAAAATAAAAAAATATAACATCTCCTTCTTAAAAATAAAAATGTCTTGAGGGGGGGCCCGGCCCCTGCTTGCCCCCCCTCAGTTCCACCCCTGCTAACCATCCTCATCATCGGTGACGCGTGAGCACATCCCTGCCTCTACAACTATTTCTTCTCTGCATAGGTACCATCTCCTTTTCTCTTCTCGCTATTCGTCATCTACTTTTTTTTTTTCTGCCAATCTACTCCAACAAAAAAAATATATTTTTATTTTTATATTTATAGGCTTTGTCTGGCAAAAATCCATTTTTCTTAAAACTAAAACTATAAAAAAAAAAGCCAAGGGGGGTGTTTGCCAAATACAACCTTAAACCAAAAACAATTCAATAAAAACATTGGCAGCCAAACAGAATCTAAACCTTTTAACCTGATTTTGACTCGATCGGGTTGACCCGAAATCCTTGGTTCGACTATAAACCAAACCAAAGGTTTGGGTTTGACCTAAAAACAAAAGCAAAGCAAAAAAAAAGATTAAAAAAAACACAAAAAATCTCAAAATTTTTTGGTCAAATTTGATCAAACACAAAAAAAACAAAGAACATAAAGAACATTCAAACAAATTCCAACAACATGAACATTAATCCGTACCGAATTTTATGAAATCAAAAGCACAAAAAGGTTGGAAATCATTAAAGGATCAAGAGTTATAGGTTCATTAACTTCGATTAGCACTCATAAATCACGATTTTATCAGAATGAGTTTGGGTTCAAAACAAAAACTCTGGGATTAAAATCCTTTCAAAAATTTATTATTGATGTAAATAAACCCTAGATTTATTTACTAGTAAAGTTGCCCAAATGGTGTCGTGCAAAGGAATGGAACAAAACTGGTCCAAACCAAAGAGTTAAGACAATATTATTTCTAATAACACGAAGAACACTGCTTTAGAAAAGTCAGCCACAACCCTTAAACTTAGCCCCTGTCAAGCCTTTAAAATTGACATTTTAAGCCTCTAAACATACTGCTCTTAGTTCTCATAAATCACATTATCAATACCAAGCATAGTTAAATAAAAACAATTAACAAAAAACATCAAATCATCACAAACATGTATTAAACTCCAGCTTTATAACTGCAACTTCAATGACAAACAACAAAAACATTAAATTTTGATTCAGAATTGACTCTTCAAACACTTGGAACCCAAACCATAATCAAGAACCAAGAAGATACACTAACAAACCAAAAAAAATATCAATAACCTTATTGCCAGATTTCCAAATCACTTTACTTCATTTAATCAATGCTTGAGATTTGTTTTAGAAAAAAACATATGAGATTAAACTCTTTATGTTCAACCTGATATTTGTCAACTCGCAAGAACTATAACACGAGAATGTGGTGGTTTGTCCCTTGCACTCATCACTACTAGTCGAAGATGATTTAGATTATGTAAATGAAGTGTTTGATAAAAAGCCTCAAAAAAGGATGAAATACCAATTACTAAGTTTTTTTAGAAAATAGAGTTTTGATTACACAGATATATTTTTTTTCACATCAATAGAATTTTTTTTCTAATTTTTATTTAAAGTATCTTCATTTTTTATTCAATAAACCATACTTCTAATAAAAAAAAAATATTTTTTTAAAAAATTAATAAGAAAATAGAATTTTGATTAATATATATATTCCAGAATTTAAATTATTATCTTTCTTAAAAATATCCATTTTTATTATCACACAATTAATTAAAAAAATTGAAAAGTTACAATCTTTGTTAGGTCAAATATTTATATGTATGCCTATTTTTTTACTTTGTACAATGATGAAAACCTTCTTATTTTAATATCTGACTAACATTAACAATTTTTTTTTTTTATGATTTATCAATTCATATATATTTTCAATTTAGTTTTTATAAAATTCAAACATCATTGTTTTTTAATTAAAAATGTTTATGATATTTAAGAACACATCTACGTACTATGCTGGAGCCCTTTTCTCTTACTAGTGTGTTTGGCAGTGTGGTTGTAGTTGCTTTTTAAATAGCTTTTCGTGCCAAAATACATGCTAATGATATTTTTTTATTTTTTAAAAATTATTTTTGACATCAGCACATCAAAATAATTTGAAAACACTAAAAACATATTAATTTGAAGTTAATAAAAAAATAAAAAATTTTCAAATTTTATCAAAAGCACTTTTAAAACGCAGAAACAAACAGGTCCGTACCGTAAACATAAAGCAAATCCCCTGGATAGTTATTATTATTATTAGCACTTGACAATGAGTTAAAGCAAGTACAATAAATTTGATTGTGATGTTTTCAAATTAGTAAACCTACTTAGATGCTACGTTGGAGGCTTGTCTTAATCTTTTCTGATGTAGAAAAAAATGCATAGATTACCTCACTAACCAAGTAATTTAACCGTTTAAAAAAATTATAAAAAACCCTAAGAAATCCTTAAACAATTTTAAAATAATTAATTGATAATATAAAAAAGATTCTTTTACCTTTCAAGATCTTTGATTTTTTAATGAAAATTGGAAAATCTTAATTTAACTATTATAATACACAATAAACAAAGTCAAGTACTTTTCCCATAGGTTCTGTTAATTTACTTTGTGGGCAGGTTAACCATTCCGAAGATAAAGAAGGCCAAGTGGAAATGTTTGGCATAGAGAACCAATTGGAAATGGGCAGCTCAGGAAACAATTGGAAATGGTTAATTATAAAGAGAGCCAATCTCAACATAGTCAACTGGGAATAGTTAGCACAGAAGGGCAAATAGAAAGGGTTAGTATACTAAGAGATGAAGAGAATACGAAGGAGATTTGTTCTGCTGCATGCTTAGGTACAGCCTTTGACTGATCTGCTGCTGCTAATATGGTTGCAACTTCTCTGGACTCAAAAAGGTATAATTGTTAATTAGGTGCACCAATATATCTTCTTGCAGTATTCCAAGTTGATTTCAAGCTTCATTAAATTATTTTTACGTGTCTAGTTGACTTGATTTTAAATCTCTTACATATTGCTTTGAAATTCTTGGATACGCGTTCAGATTGAAATGTTTTGTTCATGCAAATTAATGAAAGAGTCTCTCTAGTGGCCTAGTATTCAAGAGCTCCAGAAATTTTAAAAAAGAAAAGATTTGTTTAAGATTAGATCTTGGGTTTTACCTTGAGTTTGACGCATTGCAAAACTCGCACCATGGAAATAGCCCAGTTGGATTTCGTAGGTCATAATGCCAAAAACAAAAACAATACAGTCCATTGTGAATAATTCTAACATGGCTTGATGGCTTGCAATTAATGGAACCCTAATTTGGTTAGCCAGGAAACATGGGTTTTCTTTTGCTTAGTGGTCTTTGCCATTCGCAAAGCCTACATCATTAGATAGCAAGGATTATATGTATGATACATGGCCTGAGCAATAGATACTTTAGAGAGCCAAATGGAAAGGCTTAGTTTATATAATCACAGGGAAGAAAAATTGACTAAGCATTGTAGCAGTAGTCATAAAATACTTCTAGTTGGAGAAGGTGATTTATCTGTTAGCTTGACTCTTTGTACAACCATTTCCAGTTGGTTTTATGAGATAGTCATTTCCAATTGGTTTTCTAAACCAATCATTTCCGATGATATCTCAAAAATACAAGTAGTCTAAGAATAGAATAGAGCTCCCGAGTTGGATAATTAGTTAATTAATTAGACCTAACAATCTCTTTTATTCTTCCTAGCTAACCAAGCTAGTTGATAGCTTATAATTAGTGCTTGGAGGGTCAAGGTAGCTTGCGGCTACAAAATGTCTTTTTTTTTTTTTTTATGGAGATGAAGACTCTTTGATGCTTAAATAAATATTTTTTTAGAGAAAAAATATAATATATTCTGGAAAGAGATGCTATGAAAATATAATGCAATAGAGAATAAAGATTATAAACCTTTGTTTTAAAGGTCTTATGATGTATTTATAGCTCATGAGTCTTGTTCTTTTATAAATAGGAGGGTCTGGAGTATAATTTTACCTTAATAACATTTTAATGAGGGATAAATATCCCTTACATTTATATTAATGTTTGATAGAAATATGGTGGGTCATTAGAGGAATTTTATACACCTATAAGATGTAGAGAGATTAGAGTCTAAGATGTCAAATGTAGCTAAGCCCATGAAGGCTGAGTTCTTCGCTAGACCAAAAGGAGGTTGGTCATTCATTTGAGTGTGCCCAAGGAAGGATGATAATTCACATAGGCGTACCAAAGGAGGATCAAGCCTAATTATAGCGGGGTCTGGTGCCAAACCCAGCGTTCCCGAGGCTTGGCAGTGCGATTGGGTCTGGCTAGTGCTAAACCTAGCATGCTCGGGGTTTAACACACTGCTAAACCCAATCATGTATGGGTCTGGCTAGTGCCAGACCCAACATGCCCGGAGTATGGTACATTGTGAAGCCCAATCACAACTGGGTCTGGCTAGTGCCACACCTAGCATGAAGAAGATAAAAAGGATATCATTTGTTGTTGACAAAGGCTTTTTAAAATCTTAATGTATGATACCTAAAGATTTGAGGGGCTATTGATGGGTTGAAAATATTGTTTTTTATTTTATTTTATTTCTGTGAGATTGTCTTTTAAAAGTTTAGCCAAAAAGAGGTTATGATTCCAACATCTTTAGGCTCAGCGCTATGTGTTTGGCGAGCTATCGAACCCATCATCTTTGGTCTTAGTCAGAACCCATCATGTTTGGTCTTAGTCAAAAGCTGAGCCCAAACATGTATGAGTCTAATGAGTTGTTGGATCCACCATCTCTTGGCTCAGCCAAGCGCGGAGCCTAGACATGTATGAGTATGGCGAGTTGCTAGACTCACCATATATGGGGCTCAGCCAAGCTCTGAGCTCGAATGTGTATCGGTTTAGGGAGTTGCTAGATCCATTATCTATGGGCTCAACTAAGCGCTGAGCCTGAACGTGTATGGTTCTAGCGAGCTGCCATACCTAGGCTCGGATAAGCGCTAGGCCTACGTGTATGCAGATTTGACAAGTTGCTAGACCTATTATCTCTACGCTCGATCAAGGGTTGAGCTTATGCATGTATGAGTATGGCGAGCTGCCAAACCCATCATCTTCCAGCCTCTATGAATTCGATAATCTACTAGACCCATCGACGCTAGACCCATACTCTCTTTAACTCTAAAAGAATCTTAAGCTTCCTGATGGGACCGTGTATCAGATATATTTTACCTTAATAAGTCAGAGATATTTTTATCTTGATGAGTCAAAGATATTTTATTTTGACGAGTTAGAGATATTTATACCCTGACTAGACAAGAATATCTTATCCTAATACATAAGATATTTTTATCTTGACAAGACGAAGATATTTTGCTAATAGCCAACCTTTTCCCCTTAAACAAAGAGAGGGACCAGAGGGGCTATAAAAAGGGAAAAGGATAACCTTCAAGTAGGTTCAATTTTCTTCTCTCTATTTTACAATGACAAATCTATTCTAAAAAGTTTTTTTTTTCTCAAAAGTATAATTGATCTCTCTCTAAATCGACACTAATTTAATCGTCGAAGATTCCCTAAATGTATAGAAGAGGACCTTTTGCAAATAATAAGCATGATCTACGAGCCACTCCACTAAAAAAGGATGGATTAAATTGATAGAACTAGGAGATTAACAATCTTATCCCAGGCCTAAGCTTGGACTTCAAGCCTATAGGATAAAAACAAAACTCACTAATAAGAATTCAACATGAGTGTTTTTTTGATCTGGTTTTAATCTTTTGCAAAGGATTTCATTGTAATTGTGAATTAGTAACTTAAATTGAAACATGTGCCCATTAGAATTTATTCTTATTATGCAGCATGGATGCACACTAATTGCTATTATTAACTCACGTGATGGTTTATGATGGAATAGTGATGTAGTTGGACTTATGATAACAGATGATTCTAAGTAGTCATGTGTGAGTTTGCCATAACTAGATGAGAATTTGCCCCAAATAGATTATGTGAATGGCCTAGCAGAGATATTTATGGACCTGTGGAACATGTCTAGGTTCAAAATGAAGTTTAGTCACGCTAAACCAGAGTAACGGCTCAAAAGAACCATAACTTTTGATCGTGCTTAAATTTTTACAGGAGTTTACAGAGGCCATTTTCCTTGAAATAGTTATGGAATCGCTACTCTGAACATCAGATCTTTATGTTTTGAAAATCTCACCACAAGCCCTGATTTTGACAGTTTCTGTAATCTCTTATTCTTATTTTTGTTTTCTAATTGAGGTAGGGTTTCTGATTTATTTAAGGCTTTTTAAACCTCCTAAGAAGATAGACTTTATCATTGTTATTCTAAAGAAAATAAAACCTGTGAACTAGAGGTTCACATCAGCAGTCTCTTTCGCTCATTAAAATTCCCGTGTTCTTTTGTTGTTTTGCTATGTTTAACTTGTTTTCTAGTTGAGGTAGAGTTTTTGATGTATTTAAGGCTTTTTATATCTCATAAGGAGACAAACTTTATTATTATTATTATTATTATTCTAGAGAAAATAAAACCTGCAAACTTGGGGTTCATATCAGTAGCCCTTTTCGCTCATTAAAATTCCCATATTTTTTTAGTTTTGCTGTTTTCAGCTTTCGCTTGCATCAAATAGCCAATGCCTAATTAAAAACTATGAGAAATGAAAATGAAACTTTGATTATAATTTTAAGATGGTGATTGTTTATGATTCATGCAATACTTGGAAGAAAACAAGCAGTTGATTATAGCTATACTGGAGAATTAGAACAACGGAAACTTTTCTGAATGCGTGAGCCTCGTGAGTGACAAACTAATTGCAATGCCATTTTTCTTTCCTTTATGGAACTAAAATGGGTGACTTGCAGAATTTCAAGCTTGAATATTTTTGTTGAGAGCTTGATGTTTCTGACAAATTTTAATATTTTTTTCTTTTATTTTTCAAGCTTGAAATTCTTTTTTCCCAGTTGGGCCTTCGTTAGGGACAATGTCTTGAACATGGCATTGAAAACAAAGATAGCATAACCAAAAAAATTTGAACTCTTTCGGGGTGCTATGATCACCTACAAGACATGCTGTAGGCCCGCCCCTGACACCACCTTTGACGAAAACAAATGGAGTTCTATGTCAAGGACCAAGTAAACCATGGCTTTCTTTAATATGATTATCTACTTCGTGCATTATAGCAGCAGTCATAATTAAACTCTTTGGTGACTCTACATAGAACAAGTTAAGGCTACATAATTACTACTTACTGACTCCATATAGAACAAGTTAAGGCACAAAGTCTTTTTTCCGAGATAGACATGCTTTCAAGCCATTTCCGGAGGGGATAAATAGTAAGATAATAGAAAATAATGGGGTAGCTTGGGAAAAGCTTTGTGCATCAAAGAGCATAGGAGTGTTGGGTTTCAGGAATTTCAATGCTTTCAATCAAGCAATCCTCAAAAAACATGGTTGGAGGTTATTGTAGGATGAAAATTCTTTGGTGGCTGAAATTCTGAAAGTTTGTTATTCTCAAATAGCTCTTTCATGGATGCTAAATTTGGTCAATGTCTAAGCTTTGCCTGAAGTGGCATATATATGGTGAAGGACAGGTTTAATGATGAACAATGTGCCGCACAGTGGGAAATGGAGCACAGCTTTACATATGGATGGACAACTGGCTTCCACTTTATAATGGATGTTGTATTTGTCCCAGAGGAGACTTCAAGAAGAAATTGCAACTGCAATCTCCTGATTAATGTACTACACAGACCTGGAATGAACAGTTCGAGAGATTATTGTTTCCTTTCAAGGAAAGCTAGATGCAGGATTTCGTGGGGAGTGCCCATGACATGTTGGAAAGCAATAGACAAATTCATTTGTTTGGTTGAGAAAGTTTAGTTCAAGAAAGCTGACTACTGGACTTGGAGCTGGAAACTGCTGTACCTTCCAATTTGCCAGGAATGTTTTCCGATATAGATCAATGACTACTGAACTTAACTCTGAGTGATATGAATTTCTCCTTGGATTAATCTATGTTTTTTTGGCCTAACTTTCATGAATTAGCAATTGACAAGAGTCAATGCAATTGCAATAGATTTTACTAGTCAATGCAATTGCAATAGATTTTTTATTTGAGTGAATCTATAGGTACCGAATTAATTAGCATTCAATTCAAGCTTAATACCCTCCTACTAAATTTGGGAGCTAATGGCAAATCCAATAAATGGTCCAACGTTCTAGCTACCATGCATGAACCTTGATGAAAGTTGAAAAGCCATGGTTTACTGGGGCAGAAAACAAGGAGACCTAAATCCCTCATTTATGTGTGTGTGTGTGTGTGTATATCCTGCATTCAACAGTGAGGATAGGTATCTCATCCCTCTGATCTCTTTTACTCTGCGGGGAGGATAACCATTTTCGAAGGTAAAAAAAAAGGTCAAATGGAAATGGTTGGCGTAGAAAACCAGTTGGAAATGGCTTGCTCAGAAAAACAGCTGGAAATGGCTAACTCTGAAAACCAGTTCGAAATGGCTTGCTCAGAAAAACAGCTGGAAATGGCTAGCTCTGAAAACCAGGTGGAAAAACAGCTGGAAATGGCTAGCTCTGAAAACCAGGTGGAAATGGCTTGCTCAGAAAAACAGCTGGAAATGGCTAGCTCTGAAAACCAGTTGGAAATGGCTATCTCAGAAAAACAGTTGGAAGCGGTTAGCTCAGAAACCAATTGGAAATGGTCGGTACAGAGGGCCAATTGGAAAATATAGTTGGTGCAGAGAATCAATCGGAGATATCACAAAAAAGCCAAATGGCAACTGTTAGCACAGAAGGGGAAATAGAAAGAGTTAGCAAAGAGGGTTCAATGGAAAGGCTAACAGTAGAAGAAGAGAAAGAGAAATGGATAACACATTATAGCAGCCATCAAAAAATACTACTAGTCGGAGAAGGGGATTTTTCTTTCGTTGCATGCTTAGGTAAAGCCTTTGGGTCTGCTGCTAGCATGGTTGCAACTTCTCTGGACTCAAAAGGTACATGTAACAGTTAGGTACACTAGCTATGTTCTTGCAATATTTCAAGCCAATCTAGAGTCCAAATTGAATTCTTTTAATCTTAAATGTTCCATTGCTTTGAAATATTTTAGATATGCATCTGATTTGTAATGTTTTTTTTGACCATGCCAATAAAAGAATGTCTAGTGGCCACCTATTCAAGAGCTGCAGAAAATCAGAAAAAGCTGAAGGACCTTGGATGCACAATTCTGCATGAAGTAAATGCACATACAATGGGCTGCCATCCTCTCCTCCATGAGCAATGGTTTGACAGGATAGTCTTCAACTTTCCTCATGCGGGTTTTCACTATTTATACCGTGAACATGATATCCGCCTGATTGAGTAAGCAAGCTACCTTGCATTTTTAGCTTGCCTCCATTGGGATTTGTCGTCCCTAGCAATGCCGATTAATATGATAGAAAAAGATATCAACTCTTGTGGGAACTTGATATTGTCCACGTACTAGCTAGGTTAACTAAATAGCATGTGCTAACACATGAGCATGTCAAAAGCGGGATTCACAATTGCATGTATCGTATGCTTAAACTATCTGACCTCGTTGATATCCAATACCCATGAGAGTTTGGTAACGCCTTGAGTCATTAATGATGTATTTCTACGACTTTCAGGTCTCACCTAAAGTTAGTGAAAGGCTTCCTGAGGAGTGCAAATGATATGCTGTCAAGAATGGAGAAGCTCACGTGACCCACAAGACTGCTCATCCATTTGATAGGTGGGAGATTGAGAAACTAGCAGAGGATGTTGGTTTGTGCTTGATTGAAAAGTCCGAGTTCTTTAGATGGGACTTTCCAGGATATTGTAATAAGAGAGGGGAAGGGGACAGGGCGGACGATAGTTTTCCTGTGGGAGATTGCTGTACTTTTAAATTTGGGAGGTCACAAGGCTAGAAGAGAAAAGACAAAAGGTAGCTGAGTGGTAGAATGAACTCTTTATAAAATTATCCCTTTTAAATACTAGCAAAATTCTAAATAAAACAAATCCTTGCCCTTACCCTAATTATATGAAAGTTACTGCATTTCTAGCTCCTGCATCACCTTGATGTTCTTGACAGTTGCAGTCTCATGTTTTCTGGTTTCAATGGTTAGGTGATCTTCTTGAATCAGGTTTTACTCATTAATATGGAATCATGTAGTCTGAATTGATTTCTGAGGGAAATAATAATGAAGCAAGAGGTCACAAAGTGACTGAGATTTCTCTTGTTAGACATTTGAGTGTGTAAAAACAGTCTAATATATCTACAAATTCCAGAATTTTAATTAAGTCCAAATAAATTCTTACTCGCAATTTTAGCATTTTCTGAGGAATCATCTCACATACAATTGCATCTCATCATACTGTCAAATTTGTTTGCCAACATCACTATATATATTGTCCCATCACCATTTTTTAGAAGAGGCCAGAAAACTAGGCGACAATAAAACCCTTCACACTACCCTGGACGAAAACCAATTTGAAACAGAACTCTCTATGGATCACAAATATCATCATCCAAAGGGTGAGGATGGTGCCTGATAAGATCTTTTAGTTAGTAGTAGCATATATTCATGCTAAAAGAGGAGATTATTGAAGGCCACATGTATAGAAGTAGCCATTTTCAAGGGAATGAAGTTCAAATAAGAATGGATAATATAGAAAGCGAGAAGGAAATGCTTAGTACAGACAACAACAAAGAAGAGAAATGTGCAAAGCATTATTATAGCAGTGCTCATTAAATACTTCCTTCTAATGGGAGAAGGTGATTTTTCTTTTGCTGCTTGTTTGGCTAAAGCCTTCGGTTCCGCTGCTAACACGGTTGCCCCTCCTCTATATATATTATGAAGGTAATATAAATAAGGTAGGTAGTCAGTCCAAGTAAATGCATAGAGAGTATTGTAATCTAAGTTCAAGTCCTAAGTCCAAGTTCATGAGACTTCCTCTCTTAAGAGCGTAATATGATATGATACGAGAGTTGTTTCCACCATGCTTCCCTTCCTACCTGCTCCAATGTTTTACAACAGTAAGATATATACTTACATATATTGTTTTTGAGTAGTGCTAAACTGCTAATCTTACCAAAATATTCTTCTCGAATCAATTTTCAATATCATTTCCAATGGCTGAAATTCTTATGTTGAGCTAGAAGAACTAATATACCTTAATTAATTAGGCCAATTCAGGTTTTTCTTTTGGTTTTTAAAGTAGAAGGGCAAGGCAATGTGCTTGTAGTTCAACTGGCATCCATGCCCCATTTTCCCTGAGAGATCTGGTTTTTGAGCCTCTTTTTCGTTACCAACATAAAAAATGAATGTACAGAGGGCTAGAACTGCACACCTGTCTTTTTCTTGTACTCATAACAACGCACATGGGCAAATTTTTGGCCTTTAATTAATATAAGTTAAAGTGCTAATTAATAACTGTGCATCTATTTTAGGAGTTACCAAAGGTTAGTGAAAGGGATTCCTGATTCTTGCATTTGACATTTTGGTGGAGAAAGGAGAAATTCAGGTGACCCACAAGACTAAAGATCCATTTAGCAAGTGGGAAATTGAGAAATTTGTAGAGGTTGATGCTGGGCTGATTTTGCATTCCTTGTGCTTGTAAACCTCTTTCTCTAAGGTGGCTCGTTGGTTCCATGAATACTCGGCTTAAGCTTCATTTTAACATTACTACGTCCAATGTGATTTCACATTTCTGTTCGGTCTCAATCTTTCTAGGGATGTTGAACAGGTTTTCACACTTCTTTTGTTTTCCCTTTCCCTTTATCTAAGGTTATCCAAGGTCTATTTCTGTTTGTACTTCACCATTCATTGCAGAACAACAAGGCAACCTACTTTTGCCTTTTCTTTTTTCTTGTTTCCTTCCTTTTCTTTTGCGTGGGTAGCTGCTACTATGCAACTCTCAAGGCTGCTATTGGTGCTATCTACTGATTTGATTTCATGAAGGGACCAGTAATGGTATCTAAACAAAATCACTTAGTGCCAAATAGCTATGGATGGTTTAGAGAGACAAATGGAAGTACTCAGTATAAAAAATAAAGAGAAATGGATAAAGCATTACAGCAGTTCTCAGAAAATACTACTGGTAGGAGAAGGTGATTTTTCTTTTGCTGCTTGCATGGGAAAAGCCTTTGGTTCTGCTGTAAACATGGTAGCCACTTCTCTCTACTCCAAAGGTAATATTTACTAGCGTCTATATGATCTATTATTTCTTGGATTTGCGTTCTGATAAATCCTGTTACAAATAAACATAAGAGACCATGATGCTGAAGTATTCAAAAGCTGCAACAAACTTAAGAGAGCTGGAGGATCTTGGATGTCTCGTAATGCATGAAGTAGATGCACATACTATGAGCAAGCATCCTCTACTGAATCAAAAATTGTTTGACAGGATAGTATTTAATTTTCCTGCTACAGCTCTCAAAAGGAGTGAATCAAATATTCGCCAAATCGAGTAAGTTCAGATAAGAAATCATTTGATGTTTTTTGTTCTTAAGGTATAAATGGCAGGCTTTGAACTTGAGAGACCTCTCTTCTGTCTGCTGTATCATAGTATTTATTGCGAACTACTAGAATAATGCAAGATTGACAAGTATTCTTAGATTTAACTGTGTCAATAACATGTATTTTCTCTTCTTAGAAAACATCAAAGGTTGGTGAAGAGCTTCCTGGGGAGTGCTCATGACATGTTGGAAGTGAATGGAGAAATTCATGTGACCCATAAAACCACAGAGCCCTACAATAAGTGGGAGATAGAGAGATTAGCAGAGGATGCTGGTCTGCTCTTGGTTGAGAAAGTTAGGTTCAAGAAAGCTGATTATCCAGGATTCAGTAATAAAAGAGGATCCGGGCCTAGAGCTGATCAGACCTTTTCAGCTGGAAACAGCTGTACCTTCAAATTTTCCAGGAATATTACTTGAGATAGGATCATAACAGGCACTGAAACCCAAATTCATGCCCTGTCCCCTGCCTGCATGGCAGAGAAGCTACCGACATTCCTGGTGTTAATGACCAACTGCATGATATTCTCCTATACATGTAATGATATGGCATCAATGAAATATATTGTTTCTATCTAGCATGCTCAATATTTGAATACTCCACGGCAGGGTGGTCTTTGATGTTAGACTTAGTAACCCTAATTTCTATTTTCTTTGGAATCGTTGCAAGTCCCAGGTACAGGGTATATACCAAGCTACCAACTGAAACCAGAATCCCGGAACAGAACCTAACTATTGTAATCAAAGCTGAACAACTGGGGACGGTCAGAAAGTCTTTCAAGATTTCTATGTCAAGCTTCATACAAATGAATAGGCTGATTTACTTGTAATTAAATTTCAAGCTTCTCTGATTGCTGAGTACTACACCCACCGACAATGATACAAACAACATCATGAACATCCTCTGCTGTCCGGTAGCTCTCGTTTAATGTTGATTCATGAGCAAGGTTTTTCTGTGCTATACCGTGGAAGGCTTGGAATATGCAAACATATTTGGATATACATTAATAAAAGAGGGTCAGGGACATTATGGTCATAGCATATATGCATGCTCTTTCGCGGGGTTGCTTCTAATTATTTCAAACCTTGTATTTATCAAACATTTTGTCCAGTTCATGCTAGATACTGTAATCTTGATTGTACTTGACTTGAAAATCAAGATGAGTTGGAACTAAAGTTAGAAAATAAAGGTCTTTGAGCTACTACCGAAGAGATGCACTAAGTGGATTGAACAATCATTCAAGGCAAAGAAACGGCAGAAAAATGAACAGAATCGAAGAAGAAGAAGAAAGTTCAAGTAGATGGAACAAATGGTAGAAATATGTATAATATGCT
>Ga0325411_1005166_pt1 | contig 14511 bp, 7 predicted proteins | sample PopdelMetagenome_13_FD_206181 | JGI IMG/M metagenome (GOLD analysis project Ga0325411, IMG submission 206181) | Populus deltoides microbial communities from Bellville, Georgia, United States - Xylem-PdIQD-R4 | ecosystem: Host-associated > Plants > Phyllosphere > Stem > Wood/Secondary xylem... | reverse complement strand
CACGAGCTGGTATGTTATCCTGTAAACCAGTTGATACTCCTATTTCGGCATCCAAAGCCACCATTATGCCGGATCCATTGTTTTCTGATGCTACTCGTTTTCGGCAACTTGTTGGTGCCCTCCAATACCTCACTTTCACACGCCCGGATATTTGCTTTGCTGTTAACCGGGTCTGTCAGTTTATGCATGCTCCTACAGAATCTCATTGGGCCACCGTGAAACGCATCTTGCGTTATCTTCGTGGTACGGCATCACATGGTTTACATATTACTCGCAGCTCTTCCTTTGCTTTACATGGTTTTACAGATGTAGATTGGGCAGGTAGTATTGAGGATAGAAAGTCTACAAGTGGTTACCTTGTGTTCTTTGGTCAGACGCCGATTTCGTGGAAATCGAGTAAGCAACGCACTGTTGCTCGTTTTTCGACGGAAGCTGAGTACAAAGCCTTAGCCGATGGCACGGCTGAAGTTATCTGGCTTCAGTACTTGTTAACAGATCTTCAGATTCCGACTGCTTCTGCCCCTATTATCTGGTGTGACAACCTTGGTGCCACGTATTTGTCCGCCAACCCTGTATTTCATGCTCGCACAAAACATATTGAGATTGATTATCATTTTGTCCGAGATAGAGTTGCGAAGAAGGAGATTCAGATTCGTTTTATTTCCTCTCGGGATCAACTTGCCGATGTCTTCACTAAGCCACTTCCTGCTTCTTCGTTTACTGCTTTTAGATTCAAGCTTCGGGTTGATCCTCCACCCTCAGCTTGAGGGGGCGTATTATAGAATGTAACTATATAGGAAATATTGTAGTCATATTCTTATGTGGTAATCTCCACCTTTACTATTGTATATTGCCTTACTCATATATATTGAAAGGGTTGGCTAACTATTAGGTTAAGCCTCCTAATTATTTCTCAATTTCAAGAGATAGAAGAATTATAAGTGTAATAAATTATATTATAACATGCAGAGCACATATTTTGTTAAAATCATGGGTAGAACTGTAGTTTGATATGATGGTGAACTAAATCAAATCAAATCATTTATTTATGGACTACAGCTCAAATTTATTTTAAAAAACTAATGATTTTTTTACCAATTGATTCGGGGTTGAGTATCTTTTATTTTATTTCTTGATTATGTGAACAAGTGATCAAAGTGTCATTAATTAATATTGCTCAAGATTTATGTTTACATAATTTTCTTCATAAAAATTGTAGATTATTATTTAACATAGTTGAAATTAATTAGCCCTCTTCGATATGATCTTTATTAAAGATTAAAAAAAAAAAACCAACAATGTCAATTTATGGAGCAACTTTTACTGAAGAAAATTTTTGAAGAAAAAAAATAAATCATAATGTAGCCAGTCTCTAAACGTAAGTACGTTTTTATTGAACAATATCACAATTCTCTGATATAATTATTTGTCTTCGCTTCTTGCTTTCTTTCCCTGTGTCCTGTGATGTGCTAATCTACGACAAAAGCTCTACATATATGAGTTACATTATATAAAAAGGTAGAACCCTAACCTAAATACCTCGCTAATTTCTACCCATCTAATTATTCTATGCCCTAGCAAATTGCCAACTAGGATTTCACAGAAGTACTGGACAGCAGAATGCAACAATATCTGATCCATCTGTTGCATTTTGTAACGAAGAAAAACTGGTTTGCTTTAAATAATACTACCAACAAGGTTGCCCTAGCTTTTGCAGCTAAAACGTTGCCACTCTTATTGATTTTGAATGAAGGTTTATTTATTGTTCATTATAAGAAGAGATCATGATGGAACTCCGTAAATGGGAAAGACTAGTCCAAGGAGAAAACCATCGGAAATGCACATCTCCATTGGGAACAAGTTCTAAGTTCTTAATCCCAAAAATTCAAAGTCCAACGCAAAACCCTAAAAACAAAGGCATCAATCATGAACCCTACGTCTCGACGCCAAACTCAGATTTCCCTTAATACCCACCCTGCAAAAACCCCGGACTCCCATGCCACCTTCAGTTCTTCCTCATCAAACAAAGTAACAACAAAAGGAATGCAGCAATTCAAGGTTCAAACACAAAAATCCACCACCACCATCATTTCCGTCTACAAAACTACCACCAAAATGGAAGCCTCCTAAGACCCTAACTCCTCTTTTATCCATGCACTAAATGAGAAAACTCCAAGTACCCTCCTCAGATTCAAACCCTAAATCCTAAAGCTGTGATTTTAGTCTGCTCTCAGTCTTACACGGGCCATGATAGTCTATCTGTTCCTCTACTAAATCTCAACAGACTGCGTCTGAAACCTAAAAGATCTCTTTCTCTTACTATATATAACTTCTTGCTACACACAAAACAAAACCAAACTCAACACTAAAAACCAGTACTAGAACGTAAACTATCTAGAGCCTAACGACTAGCGTCTTATTCTTTGTTTAATTAAGTATATTATATGTTTTTTTATTGGTCATAGAAAAGGTATCAGATACCTATATATGTTTGCACTTCAATGTGGGCCTTTTTATTTGTTGGTTTTTTCTTGGATACGGTGATGTAATTAGGAACAGTGACACAGTGCCCTGAAAAGGATTTATTAAGGGCACGCTTATCTGAATCTTGGGCAAGGGAGGAAGGAAAAAAGACAACAGAGAGAGTAAAGTGTAGGCATGAAATGATACTACAATAGACAAAAGCAGAAAGGAAACCTAAAAGAGACATGGCCTCTCCTCCACGCGGGAACAGTAACAGTACTTAATTTACAATATGCCATGCCCTCTTCGAATTGAACCAAAATTAAATATTTTCTCCTTCTGGATGAAAAGAAATGAAAAATTGACAACGAAGAGAGCCGGAGAGGCCAAGAAAGCACGAGCCTCGAAAATACAGTGCCTTTCGCTCTCACCTCTAATTTCAAACGCTGAAAAGGGAGAAAAATCCTGTCCTGCCCCTATGTATTTTAGCCTCACTCTACCTAGATCCCTGATAGGGCCTGTCTCGGGCTCTACCATATCATTTATACCTATGTTCATGAAAGAATGTAAATATATATACATCATCCCATCAATATCATCCATAGTATGCATGCATGCATGCATGCATGAATAGGATGGCCTCCACACACATACATACATGCTTACATATGTGTACTGTGTACGTGGGTGTTATAGAGCGTGCAAGCTGAGCAGGTGGACCCTTTGTACACGAAATGAATCCAGATTTTCTTGGTTGGAGATGGAACATGTGCCAAGAAAAGGAGTGTACCGTCGTCTGGTTGGTCAGAAAGTGTTGGGGCTTTTAAGGTGAATTTTGATTCCGGCTATGCCCTATGTGTTTGTTATGGAGTCGATTTACACTGTGATATCATGTACCCAAGAAAAAACATATGATTTGACAAAATTATGTGAGCGTTAGATTCACGGATGTTTGACAAAGTAATCCCATGTGATTAATAATTGAGCTCGTTAATTAGTTGAGTTAAAAGTCAAGATTTATATAAAAAATCTAATTCAGATAGAAGGAATTCATCATTAATCTTGAGAGAGAAGAAGAAAAAAAAATGAGAGGCAAGGAATTACGTATAAGAAGCTGATCAAGGGGCTGATTTTGACATGAATCATGTTCAATTTTTATTTTTTTCACTTGTTGAAAACAGCAACTACGGTCACTTTGAGTACCCCTTTGTTTTGGCTTTAAAATTTCTTGAGTTTGGAATATAAAAACAAATAATATATATATATATATTTTTTATTTTATAAAAAAATGTAAATGATATTCAACATCTTTTAGAAAAACTTATTTCTTTAATTTGAAATGAAAAATAATGGATTAAATGTATTTTATATATGTTATTTTTTATTAAGCTTATATTTAAAAGGGTTAAAAGTAGAGTAATAACCCAACATGCATAAGCTTAGTAAAATACCAAGCCTCGGGTAATATGAGTTTGGCTTGCTTCCAACCTCAACACCTTTGGCTTGCTGAATTTAAATACATGTGAATCTGACAAACTATCAAATTTATCAGTCCTAGACTTGGGATCATTTCATATCCAAATATATGTGAAACTGACAATCATTATATGTCTCATGTAAAGTCACGAGGCCTCATGTTGGGTCACAAAGTTTTATTTGTTTATTCTTTTGGCTCTTAACATAAAAGGTTAAAAGTTAAGAATAATCATCTTTTTATATCTTTAAGTGTATAAAAATCTTTTAAATTTCTACTATATTTTCACCAGTACTATTATTGTTGTGTAAAGAATATTTACCTCTCATTAATGTTATCAAAAGAAAATAACACTCTAACTCCTTCATTCAAAAATCATGATAAGATTCAGAAGCTATATATATAAACCATTTAAACCACTTAGATAAAATATTCATATTTTTCTATTCTCTAAGTATTCATACTCATTCTCAAAGCATTTATCACATACAAACAATAACAAATATTTTTATTCTTAAAATTAAAAGTTTATTCGCTCATTTATTACAATTTCTTATTAAAATTTACTAATTTTATTATTGTAAAGTCTTTAAATCCCATTAAAAGTAACGGTGCTGCAAGTATTAGGTCTTATATTACTAACCATTAACTTTGTAAACTTTAAATAAAGAAATAATTATATAATGTGATTATATACTATTTAAACTCTAAAAAAAAATCTCATTTAATAGCATATTAAATTTTGAAAAATCAAAAGAAAATAAAGTAAAGAATCACAATTCGTTACGTGTTGGAGCAAATGACATGATGAAGTAAAAGGAAAGAGGTTAGGCATTTGTAGTTTGGACGCCATTCCTTCTATATTGAACGAGGAGGATGAATCATGGTGATACATACATACTGGGGTTGGGGTTGGGGTTGTGACTTCTGAATTGTGATGGCGTTGGCATCACCCTAGCTTCCTTCCCTTGACTAACATTGCATATATTGCCTTGGCACGTACGTACAATTAATCAGTAGTCCTTGGCAGGGCTGTGGGCTGGCACGATTCTTTCTGAATATTGGTAACGTGATAAGTTTTTTTTTTTCCTTAAATATATTAAAACAATACTTTTTTTTATTTTAAAATTTATTTCAAATAGAAAAATATTTGAATTTTGAGACAAACAATGTTTTGCACCATGAAAAACACGCAAGAACGCCCAGCACTGATCTCTGTGACTCTGTCACAGCACGAGAAATGACGATGTTGTGGTCCTTCTGCAATTGTGGTTCTCATTAATGGAGGGCTACTTAATTTTCTGTTCTGTTCTGCTTGCCTTGCCTTCTTCTTTTCTATGAAAACAACAACTCTGGTTGAAAGTGAGGTGATAATGATCAGCAAAAAATAATGTTGACTTGCTAGCTAGGGCTACTAGCTACTTGCACTTAAGTTGACCTGCATGCATGACAATACAGTGTAATTCTTCCTATATATCGTTATCTGGCCTGTCTCCCTTAACCCCTTTTTCAATGTTTATGATTAATTAGTTTGGCACCCCCTCCCCATAAAACTCCATCGATATCAACTTGTAATGGATACTAAGGGTGTTAAAAATCTCAATTAGTATATAATATTTGTATTATTTGATTCCATCTAACTTGTCTAGGTAATATAATATAGTTATTAGAAATAATAGTGAGCTAAAAATTTTTATGAAATACATGTCACTGGTTAGATGGTAAATCAGAATTTTTAAAACCTGATCAACTCAACATGTATACCTTATACTTCTTTTATCATCGTATTTAATAGTTTATAGATTGAATACTTATTTTATTTTTATTTAAAAACATTTTGACTCTGAAGTTTTTATTAATGAGCTTCTTGTCTCATTGTTGAAGAATTTCCTTAATGAAGAAGAGGAACGAGGTAACTATAATTTAATTATGGTGCCAGGTATGAAAATTAAGCTGAATATTAAGGGTATCATGGCATTTACAATCCATGTTGTAGATCTGTCTCTAAATATAGACCCATAAAAATTAGCAATACAAGTCTAATACTTGAATATATGAAATATCCTCACAAAAATTTAGCCCAATCAAATTTCCAACAGGCTCGAATCTCAAAAAAAACTTGAATAGGTCGATTTTACAATTTATAAAATATTAAAAGTTGAGATAAATACAATTGTGAGTTCAAACCTAACTTTATTATATCCATTAACACCTCTACTAAATATTGACTTAAATTTTACTGTATAATAAATATATCATTTTAAAAGAGGGATAGAAAATGGAATTTATCTTTTCTTTCAAAGTTTAAAAATAAATAAATTAGAATAGTTTACATAATTAATTAATGTCTTGTTCGTGAAATATGTACTCAATATTAATCAAGAAACGTAAGCTCCATATATTAAAACAAAAACTAAAAGAAATTAGTATTTATTGTGCATACACTTTTATTTTACTGTGAATTTACACAATAAAATTACATATTGTCATTGCCAAGAAAAACCAATTAATTAGACCTGAGGGGTAATTCAGTCTTTTCCATAAAAAATATTAGTCATTATTGAATTGAATGGGGTTGATTTTATCTTCTCAAGGTTGATTTAGTTTATTGCACCATAAAATTACTAAACAAGTCTTGAAAGTTAAAAAAAAAAATTAACTTGGGTTTAGGGAATTTTTTTATTTTTTAAATGTTTTGCACAGTAAAATTACGTAAATATCCCTTGATATTAAACTTTCTTGGCTTAGCTTAAAGGGATGTTTTTGTCATTTCATTCTAGTTCTTTTGTAATTCTCATGTAGGGTCAAGAGTAATTGAGTTTTATAGTATATATAAAATATAATTTAAATAAAAACAGTTGGTGTCGCCACATAGTCTTTCAATGTCGTCGTCTAGGAAGGTGTTGGATATTGTGTCTTATCGCCCCCATCATGGTGATGTAGCGCGTGCATCTTGAAGATCGACAGTTGAGCTCCAATAACTTGTTTTTATCCCCTTTCTCTCTCTCTCATCCTTTCAAAATGCATTGGGATTGCAAAAATCGAAGAAGTCTGGCAATTTGTTCATTGAATCAAATTAAGTCATTGTTTTTTTAATTACAATTTATTTGATTTTGAATTCTTTATTGAATTTATTTTATTTTTTAATTTTATCCTTTGACATTTAATTTTTATATTAAGTCTGATCGTTATTTTTTTTATTGTTATTTTTTTCTTATCATTTTTAATTGAAATTGTTTTCAATATTTTCCCTCACAATTTGATTTTATTTTTTGTGTCAAATTCAGTCCTCATTATCTTCAATTCTATTTTTTTCTTCTTTATACTTTTTTTGTTGAATTTGTTTTTTTTTTCAATTTTATCCCTATTTGTTTTGGTTGGTTGGGAATTTGACATTGCTGTTTTTTCTGGTTTGCCTTTTATAATATAATTCAGCCTCATGATCCATGTCAGGGTTTGAAAGATTAGTCCAAGTTAGCTTCGGTCGTTTTTGAAATGAATTTTATTTTAATTTCATCATTCAATATTAGGTTGGTTGGAAATTGAATTTTGTTATTTTTTTAACTTTTTTTCTATGAGGTCATCTTAATCTCACATCTCTTGTAATAAATTCAACAAGTTCACTAAGGTTGACTTGGTTTTTTTTTCATATTGCTTTTCTTAAAATTTTATTTTTTTAATTTTGCTTTTCAATATTAGGCTGGTTTAAGAGTTAAACTTTATAATTTTGGTCAATTTGCTTTCCATGAAGTTATTTTGATCTTCAAACATTTTTTATTTTTTTTCTATATGATTATCCCGTTCACATTTAATTTACACTTTGTTAATAAAATAGGATCATTGAGATCTTTTAAGAATTTGTAAATATATATTTTCCTCGCAAGTTTTTATCTTTTACATTTAATCATTATTTTTTTTGTTTTATTTTTTATTGATATATTTTTTTTCTAATTGTATTATTAAATTAGCTGAATTTATTAAATCAAATAGAATAATCTCATATTTTTTTAATTTTTTAAGAATGTTTACATCACCTTAAAAATATTTACAATAAAAACAAATAGATCGGTCACCTATATAATGATTCACTAAATTACATTTTGTCATCAAATAATTAATAGTTTTTTTTTTAATATAATATAATTCACGATCCAAAGATAAGGCAATGCCCTGGATAATAGCTGCCACTATGGATTACCTTAAAGGTGCGTCACCTGTGCTCTGCTCCCTATCCACAGTGACACGTGGTACAGTCTGCTACTGTTAGATTAATGTAACTAGGATGCCCCCCACTAGTTCCTGCCATTTACAGTAATGAAAGAAAGAAACTATCAGGTGACGTGTTACGTGACTATTCGAAAAGTCAAAACACAAAATAGTACGCTATTCAGGCAGAGGCAAGGAGTTATCTTTTCTCCTGTTTTAGTATAGTTATTAAATCCGACTGACCCGGCAGTTAGATCTGGGATCTGATTGATTTGGGCACTAGACCGGTTCCAGTTTATCAAAATATCAGCTGATGCAATGATATGATATGGCCAAATCCGGTTGACCCGGCAGATTAATTTATAACCTGAACGAGACTTGGTGTTTTTTTTTTTAAATGTGAGATTTGAAATCTATTAGTATATATATTTTATGTTCCTAACAAAAAAGTTATGTCTTTTTAATTTGAGATAAAAAATCTTTTTAGTTAAATACTTCAATATATTATCTTTTTAATGTGAGATTTGAAACCCATTAGTATATATGCTCTATGTTCCAAAGAAAAAGTTATTTTTTCAATATAAGATTTGAAACCCATTAGTATATATACTTTATGTTTCCATGAAAAAAATTATGTTTTTTCAATGTGGGATAAAAAAATTTTTTGGTTTAAATACTGCATCTTAAAAACTTAACATAATATCTTTTTAATATGAGATAAAAAAAAACTTTTTAAAATATTCTTTTAAACTTTATTATTTATAATATATATAGCTTATATTTAAATAGATTTTTTTATTAATTTTTTTATATAAAATATTAAAACTTTAATTTTTTTTAATTTTTCTGAATTGATCTGAGTTGACCCGAGTTAACACGGGTTGACCCATGAAACCCGGGACCAGCTCCTTAACCGGGTCAACCCTGGACCGGGTTTAATAACTATTTTATAAAAAACCCTTATTTTTCCACATAAAAGAAACATAAAGAGGTAAAAACTTAAAATTATTTTGATTTTCTATATAAAAAAAACCTTAAGAGTCATAAAATCTCACAGTTTGCTGCCCATAATAACAATACAACACGACATGATCTGCAATATAATGCGGGATAGAGGTTATACAATATGTGTGTGTTTATATATATATATATATGAGCAAGAAAAGAAAAAACAAATTTCACTTGTGTTCATTAGTGCATAGTAATGAATCCAGACCATTGAGGGTTGACTCGGGTCTTGAGAGACTCGAAATCATAATCGAGTTTCAAATTTATAAGAACTCAGGCTTGTAATTAATTTGGTCAAATTTAGATAAAACTTGATTTTTTTTATATATTTTTTAATAAATTTAAAAATTAATTTAAAAATACTTAATCTCACATGTTTCTTTTATAGTTTAAATCTACATGAATTGTTTTTTAATTTTTTAATGAAAAATAATTATATATAATCTCCATTCATATAAATTATTTTTTAACTTTTCAATGTGTTATACTTTATATTTTTTTATAGTTTAAATAAATATGTATTGTTTTTAAATTTTTTGACGCGGAGTAATTATATATAGTCTACTGCACATCAATTGCTTATGAATTGTTTCTTCTATGTAGAATATTAAATTTTATTTTTCCTGGTTGACCACGTTCAACCTGAATGACCTTAGACAAGTTACGTAACAAATAGATTTAATAACTTTACATCAGTGTGAGCCTCTGAGAGAATATAGATTTGCTCCAAGATATCATCATTTAGTAAGGAAGATATCTGGTGATAAATTGCAGGGAATTCTAGCTAGCTAGAATCTGATTTTGATTTGCCATCTGCTGATAGGCGATGGCTAGCTAGCTAGCGACCCAGCTGTTTGTCATAAGTTCCTTTGCAGATGCTCTTCTTAATAACGAGTTTTGCTAGTCCTATCTGCTGACAGATTTGGCTAGCTAACCTCACAGTCTATGCACAAGGAATAAGAGGCCAGGCCACCTTCTTAGCCCCCACGAAAGTAACCCTAGCTTGCTCCTTTTGGATTCTTGAATGATAATCACCGATATTCTGTGCTCTCTCTCTCTCTCTGTGTCGACGAACATGTGGGATCTTGATTTGATCTCTCATCTTGATTAGACCTTTCATCCCCAACCCGTTTTGTTTATGTCGATCAGTTCTGTAACATGTATAGCCGCAATTTGCTGACACCATTGCGAACAGCGTATGCTCCAACGCTAGCCAGTAGCCACCAGCAATTTCTACGTGCTAAGCCATCTGAAAGTCTATATTCCAACGACACTTTTTTCCTGTGAGAGTTTACAGTGAAATGAAGAGATCGGAACAGGTATATTATGTAAAAGAACAGACCAATATTAAACCTGGGAGAGTGCATTACCACAGTATATTCATTTACTTTTTTCGCTGAGAGATCATTCAAATCTCTCTCTCACACACTTACCATTTCAGTTTAACAATATCATTAATTATTTCAAGATTGTGTTTTCATACAAGGTGAAAGAACTGAAAAGAATAAAGTGTTAAAGATGTTTGATAAAAATAATGGATAATTATGAATGATAATAAAGAGAAAATATTTTTTAAAATTGAATATAATGAAAAAAAATTAAATAACATATATATGTGGTCTAAACTCGAAGAATAAAATATTGTAAAATTAAAAAGGAGGGATGGAGTGTCATCGAATCCAAAAAATTCCCTCTTCAAATTTCTTTAACCCCTCACCCTTAAAGTTAAATTTTAACCTCCTTGAAAATTTTCCTTTCCCCCGAACTTGTATTAGTCGTAAGTAAAAAAATAAAAATAAATCAAAAATAAATCTTCATTTCTTTCACCTTTCTATCAAACATATCCTGCAGGTAACTAAAGAAGCATACATATTTTTTAATGCTCTGGTAGTTTAATATGCTTTATAATTAATCGATTAGTTTTACATGATCTTATTATATTAATTTAAATACATATTTATTATTAATAAAAGTTGAGAATAACATAATGACTTAGATTGGCCTTAGCCAACCTTTCCTATTTATATATATAGGGCGGAATACGACAGTAACCGTAGGGATTACAACATTGGAATAATCCTACATTAATTTCCTATTCAGAGATATACATGCTATATATTCTATAATATGTCCCCTCAAGTTGAGGGTGGAGGATCGACCCGAAGCTTGAACCTGAAAACAGTAAAGGACGCGGCGAAAAGTGGTTTGGTGAAGACATCAGCAAATTGATCCCGAGAGGGGATAAAGCGAATCTGAATTTTCTTCTTCGTAACCCAGTCACGGATAAAATGATAATCTACCTCAACATGCTTAGTATGAGCATGAAAGATAGGATTCGCCGAGAGATAAGTCGCACCAAGATTATTACACCAAATAGTAGGAGCAGAGACAGAGGGAACCTGTAGATCTGTTAACAAATATTGAAGCCAGATGACCTCAGCAATACCATTTGCTAAGGCTTTATACTCAGCCTCAGTGGAGGAGGGGATAGTTGTACGTTGCTTACCGGATTTCCATGAAATCGGTGTCTGACCAAAGAAAACAAGATAGCCACCCATAGACCTGCGATCATCAATACTCTCAGCCCAATCGGCATCTGTAAAACCATGAAAAGCAAAAGAGGTACCTCGAGTGATATGAAAATCATGGGATGTTGTTCCTTTGAGGTAGCGGAGTATGCATTTAACAGCAACCCAATGGGAATCTGTAGGAGCATGCATGTACTGACAGACTCTGTTAACAATAAAGCAGATATCTGGACAAGTGAATGTAAGATACTGAAGACCACCCACAATTTGATGAAATCATGTGTGATCAGAAAATGGATGATCCGGCTGTATAGCAAGTTTAAAAGGAGAAACTGGAGTATCAACGGGTTTGCAAGAAGTCATACCAGCCCGAGTGAGGATGTCAAGAATATATTTGCGTTGGCGCAACATCAGACCTATACCTGTAGACTGAACTTCAATACCGAGAAAGTAGTGAACATCACCTAAGTCATGAAGCTTGAATTCAGAGCTTAGTAACTGGACTAGGTGATGAAGCATGACAGAGTTGCTGCCTGTAAGCAGAATATTGTCAACATAGACGAAGAGATAAAAAATATTAGTGCCATCAGATAAGATAAACAGGGAGGTGTCAACCTTGGAGGCAAAGAAACCAATAGAGAGTAAAAAATCACTTAGACGAGTGTACCATGTCCTTAGTGCCTGTTTTAAATCATATAGTGACTTGTGCAATCTGCACACATGAGATGAAAGAGTAGGGTCAACAAAACCTGGAGGTTGTTTCATGTAGACCTCTTCAGTAAGAACACCATTGAGAAAAGCATTATGAATATCAAGCTGATGAATCTTCCAATTATAGGAAACTGCAATTGAAAAGACTAATATGACGGTGACCTGTTTAATAACTGGGCTGAAAGTTTCAGAATAATCAATGCCTTCCTGTTGAGTAAAGCCTCTAGCAACTAAACGGGCTTTATAATGGTCAATGCTGCCATCAACACGACGTTTGATACGATATACCCATCGACTGCCCACAACATTCATTGAAGGATGAAAGGACACTAGGGACCAAGTGTGATTGTATCGTAAAGCCTTGATCTCATCACACATAGCATCATGCCAAGCAACATATTTATCTGCATCAGAAAAGGCAACAGGTTTAGAGGAAGGAGAGAGCAATACCTGGGTGGCAGCTGTATTAGCTGCAGCAGAGGAGACCATATTTACGGTGGTTTTGGGCTGCCATGATCTAAGGACCATAGGGTGCCGGCTGAGCAATGGTGGTGATGCAGGAGAAGAAGGCATCACAGAAGTGTCCTGATGCAGTGGATAAGCTAAGAGATCAACCACCAGATTCAGACCAGGGGAAGAAGCCGGGTGACACGACCAAAAGATTGATGTCTTTTCCCAAGTGTAGGAGTGTCGAAGTAATAAATAACCCGACAAGACCGGGGTCGAACCACAGGGAAGTTAATTGTATAAATTATAACAACACAATAATAATAATAATAATAATAATAAAGAAGAAGTAGAAGTTGATGAGAACTTTGAGATGAAAGATCAATACGAGAATTAAACAATGATAAAAACAAATGTCAAGGTTAGAGGATCCACTAATGGTATTTCAAACAAGTATAGTATAAACTCTTCTTATTCAATTGGAAACCACACACAAGGAGGTTCCAATCAGATTATAAATTGTTAACATGATTACATTAGTTATCTTATTCGAATAATGCTAATACTTGTAAATGTTGCCAAGCATTCATGATTATAACTTATGTTAACAACAAATCAAGTTCCTTTCATAGCTCAGGTGTCGGTTATACCATACAGTATGGGCTATGAAAGTGCCAAGTATTTGTTGTACCAAGTGTTATACAACATAAATCTAGATTAACCATTTAACAAGCAAAGTATTAAAAGTGAACAAGATAACAAATATAAAGCATGTTAGTATCCAACATTAAGGTCCATGTTAAGTTTATATTATACTTATTCTTACACCATTAGTGTACCCTTTTCACCTTGACATAATTAACTTAGCAACACATAATGAAAGAAAAAAACATAAATAAATAAGGAAAGGAAATGAAAAGCATAAGCAAGAAATTAATAGAAGCAAAACTTAAGCATTACAAAATATAAAGAGAGAGCAAGAGCATGATCTTGATCTGAACACCAAGATCCTAAATACATGGCAAATGCCTTCTTTTGTAGGCTAAAATTCGGAAATTGATTTGTTGACTAATTGATGAGTGAGTGGCCATATCTTGACTTGGTGACAATTCTTATTTTCTTGTCTACCAAAAACGTCATTGATAACGTCATAATTTGAACAGACTTTAATCATGAAAGTTCTAGGGAATTGTCTCATCTTTCCAGGGTAACAATTTGAGATCATTTGGACTTCTAGAACTCGAGATATGGGCTGAACACTGAACAGTGTCTGGGCTGCAGGACAGATTCAGACTTCTTCGTTGTTGCTACAATTTGGACTTGAAAACGGCCTTGTTAAATCTTGGACTCCTCATGAAAGTTGTAGGCCTATGTCTTACCTTTCCATACATATAAAATAGACCTAAATCCGAGATCTACAGCTCCAGATATGACCCGATTACCAAATAGTGTTCTAGTTTGGACTGCACCAATCATCTCTTTTCTAAGTTTGGCCATCTCTTTGTCGTTTCAATTTCAGTACTTCAACTCGTCAATCAATTCTTTCATTTATGTGATAGGCCTGCATTTAAGATGAACATTTACCATAAATTAAAGGTATCTTATATTATTAGATATGTTATTATAAAACATGCTTTAGTTAAGGAGTTATTAATACTTCAAGTGCAAAATGAT
>Ga0325411_1005164_pt1 | contig 14515 bp, 7 predicted proteins | sample PopdelMetagenome_13_FD_206181 | JGI IMG/M metagenome (GOLD analysis project Ga0325411, IMG submission 206181) | Populus deltoides microbial communities from Bellville, Georgia, United States - Xylem-PdIQD-R4 | ecosystem: Host-associated > Plants > Phyllosphere > Stem > Wood/Secondary xylem... | reverse complement strand
ATATACAAGTCAAGTCATGTACAAAAATTTCTCTTTTTATTGACTTAATTTCGAAAAAGTAGCAAAAGTTCAACCCATAATAATTATAGGCCTATATATGCATATAAACCATATTTTATTCGATTGAAATTGAAGGACGACGTGTATAATTGAATCCAGCCAAAATTCCTCTAAAAAAAAAAAATCTACCGGCAAGATTCATGATCTCCTGTCAACCCCCACTACATGGTGGAACTGGAAGGAGGAAAGCCAGTAAGACCAGAGAGTAGAGACCACAATCTAACCTGAGAAACGAATATTTTTCGCCTATAGAAAGTCTACAGAAGAATCATTCACTGAAAACATTAGGCAAAAATAATGTATCATCTTTCTTATGGTGCAGCCTTCACCAGAAGTATCTCCCGTACCAGCAATAAATTTGTTCATTGTGGGGAGCGCTGCTTTAATTTCAAGGTGATAATAATTGTAGAAAAATATTGCTCCAAGATTTTCAACCTGTAATACAGAGAATAAGATCTGAACAAATTAACCAAAATACATATTCTCGATCTTTCATCAAAATCAAGACCACTTATTGTCTCCCTATGCGGCAGCCAGAAAATAAGACCACCAAAAAATTTACCACAATTAATATATGAGGACGGATCCATTTACATAACCGAACAATTGATTTTCTATGACTTTAACATATATATATATATATACACATTCATACATACATGTATGTATGTATGTATGTATGTATGTATATGTATGTATGTATAAGTTTCCTCTCCCTTAATTACCATGATTACTTTTCCTTGTTGACCCTCTTAATTATTGTCTAAGCGATAATAATTACTACGTGAATTTTGATCTTGTACTTCTCGCATGGTGGAAACTGTATTTATATTATGATTGAAATTAAAGACCGAGGGTGGAATGTTTCATGAGGGTGTAAATGACACAACTTCCATTTACTAATTAACTAATTACATCCGGCAGGCAGTGGCTTTCATGACATCCCAATCAAGCAATTAGTCAGCAAGTCAAGAGGCAAAAAGCCACACCAGTTCGTGCTCTAGCGGTACTAGCAGAGAATTATTTGCCTCTGCATTCTAGGTTCGAATCTTTGTGTGCATGTCTGTTATTCTTGCGATGCTTTACTTGTTTACTAGGCTTGTAGAATATTCAGTGGATCCGGGAATTAATTGTGGTGCGCATAAACTGGCCGGAACACCCAAAGTTATATATATAAAAAATAAGGCAAAAAGCCTAAAGAGGTGGAACTGAGTCAAGCATATCTAACGCTAGACTCAATTTATTGAATTGCCATTTATATATCTGGCAAGAGTTTGCATCAGATTAACACTTAACTCAGACTGCAGTATTAGCCACCAAAAATTACTTAAGAAACAAAGGTAAACTTGAACGGGGAAATCGCTACTTTTACTTTAAATTCTTCACATCCCAAAATTGTAAAGAAAAGATGTGGTTTTTGACTTTGCAGCTGGTTGCACCAACATTGGCATCTTTGATTCTTTGTTAGTGCCCCATGTAATTCGGCTAGCAATTCTAGTCACATTTTTGGATGCGTCCCCTCAACAATCTGCTGAAGAGATATTGATGCATTTCGAATATTCTTGGTGGTTGTGCCTGGTTGTTGTCATAGTGGTTTCTGCCGTGTACATTAGAATCCAAGCAACTTGTACGTGTATTAATTTTTAACAAGCATATGCTGAAGCCATCATCGTGATCAACATGCTCACGCAGTTCACAATAAGATTAATAATAAATTTTGAAAAATCAAAATAAATTTGTTAGGAGTACATATAATGAGAACCTATCTTAAAATACTAATATTATTAGAATAAGACCCTCACCCAACAAATACTAATTTAAAAATAAAAAATATAAAAAAATATCACAAAGTCAATTAATCTTAAATAAATCAAATTTGTTTTCTGTCCCAGCAAAGAAAATATATTGCATCACGCAATGTTCAGCTTACAAAACTTTATATAAATCCATGGTTGCTAATAATTTTAACTTACAAAACTTTATGTAATAGTTCAACTAATAACTCTAATGGACTCAAAACTTGTGAGCTAATATTTATCTACTTGCAACAAACCCAAAGTGTGTTAACTAAGTCTAAACATGAAGAAAATAATAAAAATAAAATATCTAACACATAAACTAAAATTGTTACCTAATTAAGAAAAATATACTAAGATAAATTTTCTAGTTTAAATAATGTCATAAGCAAGGAAATTGATTGTTGAAATTGTCTTTCTTTTAGTTTTCTTGTTTGTCTAGGATAATTAATTATAGCTTTAAAGAATCCTCTCAAAATATGGGAACCCTTGTTACCTTCCTTTAACATTCCATGTAGAATTAGCAAACTCCCCAAAATAAGCTAACCAATTTGCCATTAAATACCACCATATCTTATTTCTTTATGTAGTTAGGATGAATAAAATATCCTTATAAGAAAAGGATTTTGAAACATTAATGAATCATTGCCATACTTGAAAATTATGTTGTAACCCATTAAAGATTCTTGTAAAACTAGAAAATTTTCAAAACAAGTTTTTATATCCTTGTAAGAAAATGATCCTTACTAAATACAAAGTCCACAAGTCAAAAGAAAATAAATAACAAAATTTATACAGCATGTTTTGACCTATATCACAAAGTCTTCCTAACCTCTGATTGATCTAAAATTTTACCCCAACATAGAATAATTTATCTAACAACTCCTATAAGAATTTAAGCTTGATCCAACGGTTGAGTTGAAAGTTATGCTTGATAGTATAAAACTAGAATATAAAAAATTTTACTTCAAAACTTAAATCTGACCTTGCTTGGATCATATCACTCCCTCTCTTTTCAAGATGATTCATCCTCAAATCGTCTATAAATATAATGGACAATTCTTTAGTCTCTTATTGAAGATTTTGAAGTTCTTTTCTTGGCTACACTTCCCTCCAACAACATTGTATGAAAGTAGTAGTTGATAATAATTTAAGATATGCACGTCTTACTAACAACTTTTGTACATATTTTTGCATGGTAATCATGACCTCATATTATTGTATTATCATTTTAGCTTCACTTTTCTTTTTCAATTTCAATTTTTTTTGTAAACTTGTTTAGGTTACAATGATGCAAGCATGTATGTTCTTTTATCGTTCTTAAGAGAATACATATTTTTAAATTTATCATGTCTAGCCTTTCTATTAAAATGTTAAGGTCTCCTCAACAAGATGTGACTTTCATGCATTGGAACTACGTCACACAGAATCTCATCAACATATTTTCTAGTTGAAAACGGAATCAAAACCTGTTTAGTCACTTTCATCTCACCACAATCATTCAACAATTACAACCTTTAAGGTCTATTATGCTTAATTGTACACAAATTCCACGATCTAGCTACATTAACTCAACTTTCATAATCTATAATCAAACTATACACCTTGTTTTATACATGGTAACGTGTATGGAAGATGTTTTTCTTTTGACTATAAGTTCCACCTTAGCCGAAACTAACTATCTTTTAGCTTCGAGTTTGCCCAAATTGATCTTTATTATCCATGAATGCAAGGTCATGGTCATCATCATATACATATGTGTTTTCATCAAAGTTATTTTTAACATTTAGTATGGCCCTTCAAATGGTGTTTCCTCTCCAATCAGCCCTCATTCTCAATCCATTTATCCTACTACTTTGTTATCTGATTGAAGCTATCTCATCTTTCAGATCCTTCATCACCCTAGTTAGAAGGTCAAGTTTGTAACAGTCTCAACTTCTGAAACAACACACTACAGGTAATTGAAAATTTCAGGAATTTTTTATTTTTAAATCCATCAAAATTTCAGCGGAGTCTCCCTTATACTAGGAGGTTTCAAGTTATCGACAATACTAGATTTACACTTCTTATGTCATTTCACAACCAGATCCAATCATCCTGGATCTCAACCAAACTCATTATCATTAACACAACATATTTTATTCAATAATATTACAAAATTCAAGTTTGCAAAAGAAAACAATGCATAATTCAATTGCTACATATTATCATTACATAAACTATATCATGCGTAATAATATCATATAATAAAATTCAAGTGAAGGATCCAATTTCAACTATAAACATGCATGGTTAAAATAGGTACTTAGAATTACATCATTAGATTAAAGTCATACATCCGAATTTACGTGTCAATATTACATTTTAAGTTTATGAGGTAAGTGTCTTGAATTACAACATAATTACATGGCGAAAGATAGCTAAATTAAGATCACTCATGAAGTGACCCCGATATACTTAAAAATAACAAATAACATTTACATATAAATATAAAAGGTAATAACAACGATAATAATAACAATAGGTAATAATTTTCATGGCATTTCTTTTGACACATAAAATTTAAACATAGATTTCTTTACAATATGTATTTTACATCTAATATCCTAATCAATTACTGAGAATAATTTCATCTTGAAAATCACAACATGACTAAAATGATTTTGAACACCATCTCTTTATGGATCAATCCCCATTTGATACCAAGATATTCATCTCTCAATATCATTAACTTATCTCGTTCTTTTGGAATAACTAATTAACACTTCTCCTCCCATTCTCCAGAAATTAATTGCCGATACTAATGAATCTCATTAGTATCATTAGTCTCTCATTATCGGGTTAGACTAATCAATTGCATTCAATTGTCAATATCAATACAATTGATTGATATAATTAATTATTCCTAACCCGAAATAGTTAATCAATTCTTATCCATATCTGGTTTACCATCTAAGTTGTCAATATTAAGAACCCTTGACATCATTAGCCTCCATACTCGGAGTAGCTAATCACACCATAAACGATTGCCGATACAAATGTGACCCATCAATATCATTAACTGTTTTTTACCCTGAATAATTAATCAATTTATCTTTCTCCGTTAACCGGGAGCAACCATGCCGATGTTAGTAATCTTTACTAACATCATTAGTCACCCAATTACCCAGGATCAACTAATCAAATTTTGGAATGTCGACACCAATGGAATCCTATTGATGCCATTAGCTATCCAAACCCGGATAGCAAATCAATGTTATTTGAAATGCTGGTACCGAAGGAACCCTATTGATACCATTAGCTCTCCTAATTTCCGGGATGGCTAATCAATGTCATCACAATATTCTATTCATATCTATCACAAAGACATAGTCTACCAAATTTAAATCATATATATAGATCACCAAGTTTAAATCACTTATATACCTAGCTAATTTAAAATGGTAGAAAATAAAAAGCCTTAGGTGTTGGCCACCTACCTACTATAAAAGCTTGACTGGTAGTCCCCGACTGCTGTTTAGGTCTTCTGGCTCCCCCTGCATTAACAGACATACCACGTCATTACTCACGAGCATTTATTCCTTTTAAATCAATAATCTATACAATTCCTTTTTAATCATCTCATTCATTGTTATCTTTATTTCTTTAAATTTATGTCTTATGTTCCAATTAAATCTTTTCCTTAAGTTTTTTAACAAAAATGCAAATCAACATTACAGTCGGTATAATTGCTCATTCAAACACTATTTTGTGTTTCATCCATAACTAACATTAAATAGTTTGTCTTAAGGCGTGTTTTAATTCTTTGGAAAGATAAGACATAAGGCTATAAGTCCACTGATGGGAGAAGAACCTAGTTCTGCTCCTAAAGCCCTAAAAACTACTCGTTATCAAGAAGATGACCAACTGTCTAGTAGGGTCTGTCCTATTCCCCTCTCGATTATTAGCCCATAACTAGAGTATTAAAACTCAAAAGTAAGCAAGGTCAACTCTCTTGGATAGCTAAATTCCAAGGCTATAATTTCTATGCAGAGACTTAGTCCAAATTCCCTCATTTCCATGTTCGAATTCCCTCTAGAAGACCAAGAGACAAAACTATCTAGTTTCGTCGACAATTCCATAAATATTCACACATCACCAATTTAACTTATCCTTATTCAAACCAATTCCTTTCTATGTTATATGCACTATAATGATGTTACAAACACCTTCTAAGAATTTGTTTGCCCAATTTCATTAACTAATCAATCAACACTCTTTTTAATCCTCTCTAACACCTTAATTATTATTCCATCATGCATTTCTCATCATTTTAATTCATATAAGTACACATCATCATGTTAAATATTCAAATAAAACACCCTTCTTCTTCCTACATTATTGGCCAGCCATACACTTAGTACATAGCTATAAATTTTCTTTCAAATTTTCTTTTTATTTCAACTCATTTCAACCTATGTCACAAACATCAATTTAATCCAATTTAACTTTGACCAAGCATCTTCAATTTTACGTTGAATTTACACCTGGGGTTTACATTCTCCTTTCCTAAAAGAAATTTTGTTCTCAAAATTTTAATTCACACCTGCATCCTTGAATAGATGCGGACACTTCTCCTTCATCTCTGCTTCCTTTTCCCATGTCTTTCTCTATTTGAGAGCTCCTCCATAACACCTTTACTAATGAAACTCACTTATTCCTTAACACCTTCTCACCCCACTCCAGAACCTTAATTGGCTTGGTTTCCAAGGTTAAATCTCCCTTAACTATGATAAGAACTTGTGGCAACATCCTTGAGGGGTCTACCTTTGTTTTCCGTAATAGTGATACATGAAATACATTTTGGATCTTATCCAATTATGTGGGAAAATTCAATTGGTAAGCAATAGGTCCGATTCTGTCTATAATCTTAAAAGGACTATTGTATCTCGAAGCTAGTTTCCCTTTGATTCTAAACCGAATAATACCCTTCCATGGTGCCACTTTTAAGAATACCTTATCTCCCACCTGAAACTCTAAAGGCCTTCTCTGATTGTCTACGTAACTTTTCTGCCTATCTTAAGTTTTTTTAATCTTTTTTCTAATTACCCTTACTTTTTCAGTTGTCATTTGTACCATTTCCGGTCCCATCAATTTCCTTTCTCCCATTTAATCCCAACAAACTAGGGTGCGACATTTCCTCTCATACAAACTTCGTACAAGGCCATACCAATTGTGGCTTGGTAGCTATTATTAGACGTGAATTCCATCAAAGGCAAAAAATCTTCTCAATTTTCTCTAAATTCCAACACACAAGTTCTTAGAAGGTCTTCAAGAATCTAAATAGTTCTCTTAGACTGACCATCCGTCTGAAGGTGAAACGCAGTACTCAGGTTCAATTTGGTGCTTGAAGCCCATTGTAGACTTGGCTACAGCTTTGATGTGAATCTTAGATCCCTGTTCGAAACAATTGACAATAGGACACCATGTACTCATGTTCAATTTGCACTTGAATTGAAAATCAGAACAAATGATCTTAGAACAACCTCAAACATAATATATAATATTTTTGAAATATGTTTTCATTATATCATATCTTTATTAGACTATTTTGAGCTTTTTGTTATTAATTTTATTATAGATTGTATGACTATGTAATTACACGATTCACATAATATCCTACAAAATCTCCTATGCAGCAAATAAAATGTGTAAACTGAAGCCTGCGATCAGTCTTGAGATTATGTCGATCGCACACATCGAAGATATAACGTACGTGTGGGTGTAGTGGCACCGGTCGTTGTAGTTCTTGATGATGATGAAGAAGAAAATGGCGATGACATTAACCACGTGAAAATTGTTTGCAGATTTATGTAAACCCACAATGATTGTATTGAATCAACTATCATATCATTCACGTACGAGTCTTCGGAAGAGGGGACCTAGAGAAGTACTAGAATGCGTGCGTGTGTATAGTATTTTTTTTTTCTTTTTTCTTTTCAATAACGACAAACTCGGGTTGGGTTCTCATGAAATAAATCTTGAATAGACGTAAAGTCAGTTACATGCAACTAGCACTCGATCAAATTGTTTTTAAATATAATAAAAAAATATCTAGGTTGTATACAATTATTTAATATTATTATTAAATCTAAGTATAATAAATTAAATTTAAAATCTTTTGATTTGATTTTTATGTAGTATGATTTTAAAATTTAATTATGTAAGAGGTGTTTTTAGATATCTTAGTTTATTTAGTTGGTCTAAAAACAACACAATTAACTACTAAAAAATTATAAAAAAAAGAAAAAATTTACAAAGAAAAAACTCTTCACCAACTTTTTACTTGGGTTAAGTTTAAAAATAAATTATCTAAAAATTGCATTAACATTATTTAATCGACTTCAACAATTTAAGGACAATATGATCAGTTATAAAAAAAAATTAAGAATAAAATTAAAAAATTAAAAAAACTAAAAAAAATAAAAAGAAAAGAGTTTCACACATGAACAGAAAGAATCTTCTTTCTATATATATATCTCTTCACCAACTTTTTACTTGGGTTAAGTTTAAAAATAAATTATCTAAAAATTGCATTAACATTATTCAATCGACTTCAACAATTTAAGGACAACATGATCAGTTATAAAAAAAATTAAGAATAAAATTAAAAAACTAAAAAAAAGAAGAAGAGTTTCACACATGAACAGAAAGAATCTTCTATATATATATATATATATATATATATATATATATATATTATCCTAATTAACTTGGATTAATATTTAATATACGTTTCTGTATCATATAGATGGGTTATTGAGTTTCATTTTCTTTATTGGTCATATTAGAGCTTTTTGTATATCCTGAGCTAATAACTTGTTAATTAGAAACAACCTTGTATGGTAATGATATTATTACCATACAACCTTTGCTTACTATTATACTAAATAATGATATTATTTAGTGTAAGGATTTAACTTACACTTCTTTTAAAGTATCACATAACTATTTCATCATCATCAAATAAAAGCTTTCAATGCAAGAAATTTATAGACATTTAAATTAGACAACTTTATTAGAAAATAAGAGATATGAGTATTTAATTTTTTAGATAAACAAAATTTATCATTAATTTTTATATTGGTTAATTTTTTAGAAAAAGGTTTTTAACATTAGATTAAAAGGTTGAATAATGTTTTTAAAAATATCCAAACGATACTAACATGTTTTCTAGTAGTAAGAAAATTTTTAATCATGAAGTGAAAATCTAATGCATACGTTTAATAAAATAGATTAAGGATTATATGCCAATAAATGCTAAAAATAGATTTTTATGCTAACTAAAAACTAAGGCGTTGTTTTTTTTTTCTAAAAAGTAATTTTTTTTTGGACAATGATTTTCATAAAGTGAATTTTTAAAAAATTGATTATTTTTTGATGTGTTGGCAGTATCATAAAAAATAAGTTGAAAAATACTTTCCAGTGTTTAACTATGATATGAAAAATAAGTTGAAAAATTATTTATTAATGTTTTAAATTTTTTTAAAAAGTTTACTAACATATATAGAACATTAACTGTAACTATTTGACCACTTAAAAAAATAAGATAAAAAAGTGTGATGATGGAAAAAACATTTATTATATGATATATTTATATATAGTTTATTTTATAAAATTTAACTATACATATAATACAAATATTTTAAATATAATATTATAGACATATGACCATTTTTTGTGTTTAAAGAACATTGAAAATAAATTATTTTTCTATGGTATCCGAATTTTATAACACAATTTATATGATTTAAAATGTATAATTATTGTATAATACAACATCTTTTGTATTCGAATGTATTTTATAACAATATTATCTAAATTAAAGTAGTATATGCACTAATATATCAAATTAATATACTTTTATATTATATATTACTATATCCAAATATATTATTTCCTATATAAATATATTAGTAATTTATTATTTTTTAATAATATTATATTTTAAAAAAATCATATATATATAAGAATAACGAAGCATTGTACAATTTTAATTTTTGGGTCCTTCATGGAAAGTGTTTTTCAATTTTTTAAACCGAAAAGCACTTTCCTCCATCTATAACTTATGTTTTTTTGTACCAAAAAGTAAATTTTGATGACTAACTTTCCACAATGTAGCCAAACATGAGAAAGTCAAGAAAATATTTTAAGAAAACTTTTATAGCAAACAAATAAGGCTTAAGTCATGAAGTTGAGAAACATGCATAGATAAAGATATGTTGTAACAACCCATAATTTTAAAAGCTTTTGAGCGTTGAACTCAATGAAAAATTGGGTAATTTTTTTCCCAAATTAATACTAGTTCCATATTCCCATGGTTCTAAACTCTTTAAAACCAATTAAATCTCTATCAAAATTCGAATAGAGTTTTATTTAAAACAAGATATTCTCAAGTTATCGATATTTGCATGCATATCAACAACACGGTCTTATTTTTTTCCAATCTATTTAGCAAATAACATTAAGAATTAAGTATATAAAAAACATTATAATTTATTTGCATGTATAATTAATTTAATATACAAGAGTAATTCGAATGTTGAATTACAACACAATAATAGAAAGCAAAAGTTAAGATACTTGCATTGCTAATACTAGTCTTGTTTACATCACCCAAAGATTAGCATTGTAGTTCATATCAAAAGAAATCTAGCATGTCTATTGTTACATTATTATTACTTTAAATAAAAGGGTATATTTGAAATCTACAACTCTATTTAATTATAAGAAGCACTTGCAATCAAATATATATCACATAAGACTACAATGACATGAATCACTTAATATCAAATCCACACATCAACTTGCTTCATCATTTCAAGTTCAATACTTATAAATAATGACATAATCTTTTTTTTTTTTACATCAACTAGTTCATTCTGCCTACTTTATCCAATAGAAAGATATGCTAGGTAATTTACAATACTAGGCTTTATATAAGATTCAAAAATATTACTTTATAACCTTGTCTTAGACACTCTAACCATATACTAGCAAACACCCCCTGCTCCATAACCTATACTAGGTCATTACACTTTTTTTCTTTGGTAAAGTCCTTTACTTTGTTCTTACTTCCATTGTCTTGATACTACCATTAATGGATCATACGTACACGTTAACTCAACACACATGCTATATATTTTTACTATCATAACAATTCAGAAGTGTATTTTCATACTTGAAGTCACACCTCGTACCCTTGACCATCTTAAGGTATACTTCCTAAATCTTCTTTTAAAGGTTCACTACCCGTGATGTTTATTTGTGAAATCATCTACCTTTATCATGTCAAGTTGGAAGTAAATCCCTCCCTCAGGTATGCATCACACAGTTCCCCGAGGAACAAGTACCATCTTGTGTCTAATCATACAATTCCCAACAATTTTTAATCAATATACCAAGTAGTTAACTATACATAATGACTATGGAATGTCTTTCACATTATCTATATATCTCACTTTTATTATTTCCTAGATCAATGCCTTGATTGCCAGTATAATACTATGAAAACTGACTTCACAGTTCCTTAAAATACTATACCTTTATTACGCAATAACCCCAAAATAGTCCTCAATTCTTCTTTTGAGCTATCAAGTAACTCTTTTGATGCATCCTCATTATTGTTCCAAATACAACTTTTAAACTTTATACATCACATTATTAAAATAGCCTTAAATCACACATAAACCCATTGCTGAAACAACCAACATTTTAATACATCTAGATCATTAATCATTATTGGTTTAACCTTATTTGGGCTGCCAAAACCCTTTTCAAACTCAATCCATACATAAATATAATTTATTTGCTTAATTAGCCTCTAACACTCTAAGGTTATGTTTACTAACATACCCTCTATTCTCATTCTCCAATTATTAAATAGGTTCCTCTAACTTGTAAGGTCTTTCGCATAATTAAATTTCCTTCCTCCATCCTTTATGCTCCTTAACATAAACCTCAAAGTTATATTTACCTCTTATATCAACATCTTGTCTTATGCAATTATTCTCTTTAGAATACTAGGAAATCAGATAGTCAATCAAATGTCACGGCAATCAGATGCATTGATGTCACTAGTTCCACTTAGAGCAGCTAGTCAAATCAAATATCCTGGTCATCAGTCTAACTGATGCCACTAGCTCCACTCAGGGCAGCTAGTTAATCAAATGTTCTGGATATTAATCTCACTGATGCCATTAACTCATTTCAAATAGTTGGTCAATCAAACATTATAGTCATTAGTCTTACTAATGCCACTAGCTTTACTTAATACAACTAGTCAATCAAATATTTCAATCATCAGCCTCACTGATACCACTAGTTACACTTAAGATAACTAATCAATCAAATATCTTGGTCATTAGTCTCACTAATGCCACTAACTCTACTTGAGGCGACTAGTTCATCAAACATCCTAGTCATCGATCTCACTAATATCACTAGCTCTACTTAGAGCAGCTGGTCAATTTAATCTTTTCATGGCATTCACATCTCAACAGTTACATATCCATTATATACATATATCAAGTTCACTCTGTTAATCAAAATCAACACTTTATATATAAATGCATAAACATGTTTCCATGTGTCAATCACATTGACATCACTAGCTACATTCAGGACAATTAATCGATCAACATTTTCTTAATTAACATTCATATAAATACATGCGCTTTTAAAGAATTTGCAGTTCTAAAAGCTTAAGAAATTCTATAAGAAGAAAAAGGTGCAGTGCATCTACCTTAGGCTTGTGTATGTTTTGCTACTCCCTGCTATTCTTTTGTTATCGTAGCCTTCCCTATACCACTAGGGATATAATAACCATCAACAATACAACCAACACCATTATTTCAATTTCACGTCTCATTCAACTATTATTTTCAAACCATTAACAAGGAAAATCCATAAAATTTCATACACATACACATTTTTAATATTCATTCTTATTCTTATCAATTCAAATATTAGAACCCTCAATCAACAACAATTCTAAGCAAATATTGGAAATTGATTAGTCCTAGCCGGTTTATTCCATCTAACCCCAAATATTTTTTTGGTATTTTAATCATAACTAAAGTTATAGAACTCAGTTTTAAGTGTGGTTTATTTTTATGGAAAGCTATGATATAGTGATACAACTTTCATGAAGGAAGCAACATTGAGTTTTTCCATCTACACATCTACATCTAAATCACTTATTACAATAGTGTAAGAAATTTGTCTAGTTCTATGACGGTCTAGACCTTTTCCTTGTTTTTAGCTCATATCTGGAGTTATATAACTCTGAATTAATTAAGAATAGTTTCATTTGAAAAAAGACATCCATATCTACAACTTTTATAAAAAAAAAAAACTCTAAATTGCATCGTTCTAAAGCTCAAAATCAACCATAAAAGTAGCACTCAAAATCTCTACAAAGTTATATTAGATTAGACCTTCACTCAGTTTTTAACTGATATCTGAAGTTATATAATTTGGTTTTATGGAAGACCAATTTCATTTGAAAGCTAAAATCCATATCTATAACTTTTATAAAGAAGTTAACTCTAGATTAAATTGTTTTTAAGCTCTAAATTTAGCTAGAATTTTAATAGTCAAAATATTCATGATTAAACTACATTCAACACCACCCATGAATTTTTCCTAAAATTGCTTCCATGATTCAACTTAACTCAACATAATTCAACTTAACTTAACATAACTAAGTCAAAAGTACATTTCAATGATAATTACATACATGTTTTAAGTCAATCTATCCTCCCCTTTAAATGACTTATTTGGCCAAACCATCCTAATAAAAGAATCAAAGTTCTATTTTTCATTTTTTATGAAATTTTCACCTAATCCATTCTTTAAACATATCTTTTTAACATTCAAATATTTATTCCAAAGCCATTTAAATCAAGAATTTCAAATCAAGTTTCCTCCACCTTTACTACTAAGTTTCATCGAAGTCTAAATTATAGTCTAAATGGATTCTTTTATTTTCCCTTCATGTTTCCATACATTAATAATATTATATATAACCATACAACATGATTTCAACATAATCTCAACTAACCATGACAAGAAATCTCTATCTTTTCTTTCCTTAAATTTACATGAAATTTCTTTAGTTCCTAACACACTTTCAAGCTTTAACAACATCATTCACAATCAATTATCACATTTAAACAAACAAAACATCCATCTTTCAACTTTCTAAACCCTAGCCCAAACCACACAACACACTAACTTTTTAGTTCTTTCAACTACACATTAAAACAAAAGAAATCAAGCATAATGATCATTTACCCGTAGTTTCCATAGCAAGATTAAGTTAATTTTTCTAGCCATTTCCTCCATTTCTTCTTCCTCACTTTCAAATTCAAGCCTCCTCTCTCTCTCTCTCTCTCTCTCTCTCTCTCTCTCTCTCTTTCTCTCTCTCTTTGTTTCAAGTTTTCTCTCTTTATATTTTCTATTCTAACTCTTTAATCTTTTACCTTTTCTCTCTCTCTCTCTCTCTCTCTCTCTCTCTCTCTCTCTTTGTTTCAAGTTTTCTCTCTTTATATTTTCTATTCTAACTCTTTAATCTTTTACCTTTTCTCTTAAATTTCTTTGTTCCTTTCAAGATTTAT
>Ga0325411_1005163_pt1 | contig 14515 bp, 13 predicted proteins | sample PopdelMetagenome_13_FD_206181 | JGI IMG/M metagenome (GOLD analysis project Ga0325411, IMG submission 206181) | Populus deltoides microbial communities from Bellville, Georgia, United States - Xylem-PdIQD-R4 | ecosystem: Host-associated > Plants > Phyllosphere > Stem > Wood/Secondary xylem... | reverse complement strand
GTCTTGATCCCAAGAGAGGATCTCACCCTCTTGATCTCACCCTCTTAGATTTGCCTTACTCTCTGTAATAATTCTTTGTCTTCTCTTGTTGTTGCGTCTTGAAATTGAAAAAAACAAAAAGCCAATTCCAAGACCATTTAATCCTGCACCAATCTGTTGAGCGGTGACCGAGCGCTTCCATATCCAGCAAACAAAGGAGAGAGCTGATAGTGAAGGGAAAAAGGGGCCAGGAAGAATATAGTAAGCAAAGCTTGCAACGAAGACAACGGCAAAGAATTGCAGCCTTGTACGTTCTCCTTTTTTTCTCTTTTCCTTCTCATGCAATGCCCCGCAGTTTGCATAAATATGCATGCACCATTACACAAGGGAAGAAAGATCTAGAGAGATCGCAGTAGTACATGCCTGAATAGAGAGACTTGGATAAGGGTTGCAGGCCACCACATGTAAGGCGAATCCACAAGAATTTTTCTGAACGTACCAGCCCATCCATAACCAAGCAACTGAATTGCATCAAGTGCCAGGAAACATTATAAGATACATAGAAACAATACCTGAGTGTTTTGTGCTAGCAGCATAGCAGAGATAGGATGTGTGGGAAGAAAGATAGGTGTACTATAAGATTAAAAATAATAATATAAAGCCAAAAACTTAAGAACAAAAAGAAGATTTAAAGAAAGATATATTGTTTTGGAATTCTAGTTGTTGACTGAACCAATTGAATGTTTGTCAACTAGACGATCGATTTATTTAATTCAATCGGTGCACTGGTTTTTTTATTATTCAAAAAAACAAGAAATTAAGTTTAATTTTCAACACCCCCTTTTAAACTTGATTTCTTTATAACTCTTAACATGTCTTTTATTTTTCAGTGGCTTTGTGAAGATATTTGTGACTTGATCTTGTGTCTTCATATACTTGACTTCAACTTCCTTGTCTGTAATGCAATATCGTAGGTAATAAAACCTTGTGTCAATGTGCTTACTTTTGTCATAAAAAACTAAATTTTTAACTAAGACAATGGCCAATGAGTTATCCATATAAATCTTAGCAGGCTTCTCTTCTGGCATCCACAATTCTCTCAATAATCTTCTTAGCCATATGGACTGATAAAGACATCATATAATAGCTACATATTCATCTTCACATGTTGATAAAGTGATTATAAATTGTTTTTTTTAACTCCATGTGAATGTTGTGTCTCCCATGTAAAAAATGAAATCAGTAGTGCTCTTTCTATCATCCATATCTCTAACCCAATCACTATCATTATAACCCACAAGATCAAATCTATTATAATATCCATAAAATAAGCCAAAATCAATAGAATCTTTGATATATCAAAGAATCGATTCAAAACTTTGAAGTGTGTCATAGTTGGTGTCTTCAGAAATTTATTCACAAGTTATACTCCAAAAAGAATATTTGGACGAGTGCATGTCAAATTTCTCAAACTCCTAACTAGACTTTTGAATGTTGTAGAGTTTATCTTCTCCTTTTCATCATTCTTTGACATCTTCACTCCACACTCAATTAAAGTATTCACTTTTCCACAATCCTTTATCTTGAATCTGAAGAATCTCCTTTACAAACATGTTTTGGCTTACAAAAATTTCATCCTCTCCTTGTTTGATCTTAATCCCTAAATAGTATGTCATATGATCAATGTCTGCGATCTCAAACTCCTTGATCATTGCTTGCTTGAAGTCTCCAAACATTTTTAGATTATTTCCTATAAAGATCAAGTCATTTACATACAATAAGAGTATCATCATTTTTTTATCTTCATATAGATAGCATGTTCATGAGTGCATTCTACAAATCCATTCTTTAAGAAATAACCATCAATGTGACTATACCAAGCTCTTGGGGCTTGCTTCAATCCATATAAGGCTTTGTTCAACTTTAATATCTTGTCTTTATATCCCTTCACTTTATAACTCATAGGTTGCTCAATGATTAATTGAGAAAACCATTGAGAAAGACTGATTTTAAATCCATTTGATATATTCTTCATTTATGTTAGACAGCTATGACAATGATTAATTGAATGGTCTTCAATCTAGCAACTAGAGCAAACACTTCAACATAGTCAATCTCATGCTTTTGACTATAGTTTTTTTACCACTAACCTTGCCTTATACCTCTCCATTTATCCTTCGGTATTTTTCTTTTCTTTATAGATCTATTTGACACCTATTGGCTTCTTTCTAGTTGATATAGGAACTAATTTTTATGTGTTATTCTTCTCAATTGATGTAATCTCTTCGTTCATATTAATTCTTCATTTTGCATTCTTCATTGCTTTTTTAAATACTATAAGATCATATATAGAAAAGAAACAATATAGTATCACATCATAATCAATAAGAGTAGTTACCTCATATAGCTCATTAAGAATCTTCATCCTTCTTGGTGAACTTGATGGGTTACCACTACTTGAACTTCTGCTAAAAAAAAAAGATAAAGGTGAAGATGACACCATTGGTGATTGTAAAGGTGTAGCTAGTTATTAATGATCTTCATATCTCTCTTCCCCTTTATCAAGAACCGATAGAAAATTATATTTATCATCATCATCTATTTTCCAATCTTATTTTTTCTCTCCATCAAACTCAACATCACTATTAATCACCATCTTTCCTTCATTGGGGGTTGTAGAGCTTATATCATTTAGACTTTTAGTTATAGCCCACAAAGATCAATCTTTTAATCTTGTCATCTAGTTTAGTCCTTACTTGATCATCTACATGCATATAGTTAATGCTTCCAAATTCTTTCAAGTGAGTAGCACTTGGCTTTCTTCCATTTCATGCCTCTTATAGAGCTATGTCATTCAAACCTGTAGTAAGACACCTATTTGACAAATAGATAGCATAATCTATAGCTTCAACCCAAAACTCTTTAGGCATCTTCTTGGTTTTGAGCATATTTCTTACCATGTTAAGGATACTTCTATTCTTTCTCTTCACCATACCATTTTGTTGTGGGGATCTAGGCATCATTAAGAGTCTCTTTATACCATGATCTTCACATGACTCATTAAAATTATTAGAATGCCCCCATATCCATCCTAAGTGATTTTATAGATTAATCACTTTCTTTTTCAACTATAATGTCTTAAACTTCATAAAACAATTAAACACAATAGATTTTTCTTTTAAAACTTTTTCTACAATAATTATCAATAAAAAAATGAAAAATATGGATTTTTACCAAACGAACATGGTTTGATAGGACCACAAACATCTGCATGTATCTCTAGTAGAGGTTGACTTGCTCTAGATGTAAACTCCTTTGGAAAGCTCTTACGAAATTGTTTGCTTAGTAAACATCCTTCACACAACTGCTTTGGATGTATAATGGGTTGTAGACCTTTCAACATCTCCTTTTGTGCCATCATCTTTAAGATATCAAAGTTTACATGCCCGAGTCTCATATGTCAAAGCCAAGTCTCATCTTCCACACATGCCTTTAAGCAATGAGGCACGTCCATCTCTATGTTTAGCAAAAACATTAATTTTTTTGTCATGGTTACATTTGTAATTATAGCTCCATAAGTATCAAATAATGTCAATATACAATCTTTCATCTTAATCTCATAACCCTTCTTCAACAACTGTCTCAAACTCAATATATTTCTCTTTACAATAGGGATATAATAGACATCACCAATAAATTGATAACTTTTATTTTTCAATTTTATGAGAATCATACTTTTTTCTTTGATGAAAACTTTTGAATGATTTGTAAAGGTGACATTACCTTTAATTGATTCATCAAGCTCCATAAACTTTTCTTTATCTCTATATATGTGATTGCTGGCACCATTGTCTAGATACCACATATTCTATTGGCTTTATTTGTTCATAATGGACTGGTAATAGGGTGACTTCTTTCTCTTTTTTTACAACAAAATTGGTATTCTCATCAACTCTTCTAGTTGGATTCTAGCAATCCCTAGTATAATAGCTTACCTTTTGAAATATAGCATTTAACCTTTGTTTTGTCAAACCTGGGTTTGATTGTTGCAAAACTTCTTATGCTTGCTTGGCGGTGGTTGTGTTTGTCTTATCTTAAAAGTGGCATCATCCAAACATTAGTGAATGATTGTGAGTGCTTTTTTTATCCTTCTTTCGTGCCTTTTGCACAGCCTCCTTTTAGGCAAAAGTTAACAATGTTCTTTCTATAGGATCCTTAAAGCCTTTCTCAATCATTTCTTATACATCTTAGAAACCTAACCAAGTTTTTACTCTAATACACCAAGTTTCGTAGTTATCTTTTATTAAACAAGGATATTGAATCGGGAAGTTTGGATTGGCCATGATAAACAATTAAAACAAACTCTAATACCACTTATTAGAAAAAAGATAAGTGTGACATACGATCAGAAACAATAATGCAAAGTCAAAAACTTAAGAACAAAAAGAAGATTGAGAGGAAGGTATATCTTTATTAAGTGTTTCTCTTTAAGCTCTCTTAGTTATTCTCTCTCTTTTGTGCTGCTTAATAATATTGAATTGCAAGCTTTTTATAAGCATAAAGTCATAGATAATTAAGAAATTAAATTAATACAAGAAAATCATAATTTAAACAGTAATTGTATTATGCCGACCGCACCGATCGACCATTTCTTAATCGATTGAATGATTTATTTAATCCAACCAGTTGACCGGTTCCTTTGTTCTTCAGAACAAACCAGAAATCAAGTTTAATTCTCAACAAGATGAAGTCTTTTGTGGTAAAAGGCTTTAATGATTGTAATCATATACATATATACACCACTGGCTCCACAGTTGGAAAATATGGTGATCAATACATGTTCTTTCATGCTAAAAAGCCTTGGATTCAATGAAAATGATCATTTTGTAAATGGGTTCGAAATTTGTTTCTTTGGAAGTTTTGCAGCCATGAACTTTCCGATAAGGAAAACAAGAATTTACATTGTAACTGAACCGATAAATAGTTGATTAAAACAATAATGGAAGAATTGATTCACAAAGGAAAAAAGGATGCACTGTCAATCCAAGAATCCATGTTCGAATTGTTAAGACTAGTTGTGTGGGGTGATCTTCTATATCAACACATCAAAACAATAAGAAAGTACTAAAAAAATTAATTTAATATTTTTTTCACCAAACACACTTAAATGCAATTTTAACAAGGCATATATATACACACACCCACTGCACTACTAGAGATGCTTAAATGCTTGTTGTAAATACACTAGGTAATAATAATATTTTATGGTTTATCCTCTCTTAAAATGGATTTTCATCCCTATTTACATCAATATTTTCCTCAATTGTTTCTTTTATATATATAATTCTTCATATTTAAACAATGTCAATATATAATTGTAATATGATGTACTACTTGTTGCAAAATTTCAAAAGTCGAGGATTGACTTGTGAAAACTTTCATAGGTCCAGGTATGATTTATAATTTCTTTTTGTAAAAAATATTTTCATTAATATTGAAAATAGAACATAGAAATTATAATTTCCCCAAGACTCACATAGAGATTGCAAGCATGGTAATCGATTATAATCAAGTGAAAAAAAACTTTCTCGCAATAGTATAAACCATTGACCTTCCGAGTAATGTCTCATCCTTTGTATTTCACAGACATTCAAATGAGCCCTCAAGTTCTCATTTTCTACTTCCACCACTTATGAGAAACAAGTCACACTACCATGCTTTATTTGATGGATGCAATAAGAACACTATAGGCTATTAAAACCTCTTTTCATCAACATCTTATTCAATCATATCACTTGAAATCTTCTTAAAAGCTCATTTGTTTTTGCATTTTAAAAACACTTTTGAAAAAACTTAAAAACTTTTATTTTTTTTTGCTCTAAATTAACTCTTTTTTTATTATTTTTAAATCGTTTTAATATGTTGATATCAAAACTAAAAATAAAAAAATAAATTATTTCGATACATTTCTAAGTAAAAAGTATTTTGAAAAACAACAACTATAACACTACAAATGAGCTCTAGGACTATAAATCCATGCTCTTATTCTTTATAGATATTTGAACAAACCTTTACTTGACACAAATCAACAACAAAAACCTCACATATTAAGAACAACAAACAAAATAAAATCATGGATTTTAGATCATATAGACCTAAATCTATAATTATTAGAAATATTAGATTCAAAAACTTGATCTGGAATTATTAGAAAAACAAAAAAGAAAAAGAAAAATAATGAGAGAAAAAAGGAGGGGGTTGTCCTCGATGAAATAATCATTAATGATAGCCCAAAAAAATGATATATAAAGGGGGTTTATAAAAAGGAGAAATAAAGAATTCCAGGGTTTCTTAATTGAAATGATTTTTATTTATTAATAATTATCCCTTTATATTATTTAAGGATTTATGAGATACATAAATATGTATATAATAAATAGTTAGCTATAAATATAATAGTATTATATGTATGTAAAACATAGTCAGGCTATGTCATGTAAAATAAATCAATCATTTTCTTAAATGGAGTTAAGCTTTTCTCAAAGACACAAAAAAAAATCATTTCTATATATCAAGTAGAATTTTTTTAATGTATTTTTCTTAAATAAGATAATATATTTAGTCTCTACCAATAAAATCATTTTAATACATGAGATGATATTTAAAATTTTAAAGTGTTTTCTAATCAAATGTTTCAATAAAAAGTTAGTTCTTTTAGATATAGTTATGGATTTTAATATATATAATTCAAAACAATCTTTGTTTTGTTCTTTAAGTGAGTATTTTATATTTATGTGTTTGTGTTTATTCATATAATTGTTGCTGAATTATATATAAAAAAAACATTTCTATAAAATTAAATTGTTATTAAAACATAGAATTTTAAAATTCCAAGTAATTATGATTAAAAAAAATATTTTCTCACACTTACACATACTTTCTGATAAGTTGCTCTTCGTAGCAATACATGATATTTTAACTAGTATGCGTATCAAAAGTTTTAATGTTATAGGAATTTCTCCTTATCATATAAAATCAAAATGAACTCCTTGAACGTAATATTGATTTGAAGATGTTTAAACTTAAATTCATGTAATCAAGTCTTTATATAATTTAATTTGGCATCACAAAATATATTTTCATTGCCAAGTTTATTATCCAAAAATTTTATCATTATCGAAATCAATACATTGTGAAAAATACCTCATGAAAAAAAAAATTTATCATATATTTTGATGTTATCACTCAAATTATTTTTAAATAAATTATATAAACTTAATAAATGATCTCTTACACTTTGATCACACTATTTTATTTTTAACTAAGTGGTAAACTTGTAATTTGAAAGAGTATACTTAACTTATTTTACTCTCAAAAGTTAATTTGTTTTACACTTAAAAGCTCCTGTGAAAACTCATTTTCTCTATAAAAAAAATGTGTTATAGTATTTTTTTAATAGATTGAAGAATACATTAAAAATTCAAAATATTTTACTCCATCTTTCTTAGCAAGAGTAATGGCTATCCAATGATTTTCACCTAAAAATACCACTTGTTCATCTCGTGTAAATTACCTTACAACACTTTATACTTATAAACTCTTTAATCTAAAAGCTTTTATTATTTTCATAATCCTCTCAAAATTTTAAACTTTATTTGCATCAATCATCCCTTCCACATTCTTGAGATAGATTACATTCCACAAAGACCTGAGTTCAATCTATTATATTTATTTCTTTTTATTGTAAGGTGTGAAAAATCCTTAAGAGAGAAAATCTATTATGAAAGTGTAAGTAGCACTTAAACCATTTAAAAAAATATTTGGTTGTGAGCCATTGAAAAGTTAAGATCTTGATCTTGAAAAAAGATTATAAGTTTAAGGTTTTCTAATCTTGTTCCCATAAAAAAATTAGTGTATTGGTAAGGTTCCACCTGTTAAGAAAATCATGAGTTAATAGTGAATATTTAAATGATGATTCAACAAGTAAAGTAGGTGATTGTCCAAACCACTATAAACTTGGTATGTCTCTCTTAATTTTTATCTCATTTTATTTGTGCATTTCATATTTGATATTTGTTACCAAAAATTTGAAGGTTTAAAATGATTAAATTTCTTAAAGTATCAAACATGATGCTTAGGATTTGGGGTGACCAAATATCTCATTTTAATTGTGCATTTCATATTTCTTAAAGTATCAAATGTCTAGGGTGTTCAAGATCTAGACTGACACTTGGTTCCAGGTGACCAAAAGTTGGTTCGAACTAGGTTCAAAGCAATCGAGATTTAGGCCAAGACCTTGTTTAGGGTGCATAAAGTTCGGGTTAAGACCCAAACCAGAGTGCTTAGGATTTAAGTTGGGACCCCGAACCAGGATGCCTAAGCGTTTGTCATAAAAATCAAGGTTTGGTCTAGGGGGTTAAAGAGTTAACTTGAGCAATCAAGGTTTCTTTGGGACCTAGTCTAAAGCGCTCAGAAGTTGAGAAAAAGCCAGGTTTATAATAATTAGGGTTCGAGTTGGTCTAAGACAAAGTCTGAGGTGCTTCTAGTTATGGCTAGGCCTTTATTAGGGTTTGAGATGCACTAGGTTTAAGTATGCTCGAGATTCATAATCTATATCAAGGCACATATGGAAGTTGATTTTAGACGTTTGAAGTTCGGGATAAGTTTGGTGTGGGGTATGGTTTAGGTTGGGACTAATATTGGGATTTGGATCGGGAATAAGTTGAAGGTATTGGATTTTGATCTCGATCCAAATTGTATGGTTTAAGGAGAGATTACATGTTTATTTAAAGATGTAGTAGGTATTGCTTTTCAAATTTATTTTTTATTTTTTAAAATAATATATTTTTTTATTTTTTAAAATTTATTTTTGATATTAGATTAATCATATAAAATTTTTTATATATATATATATATATATAAGATGTTGTGAAAAAACACCTATTACGAATAATTAAGCCAAGAATGATTACGGAATGCTGAAGAGTTGGAGAATTGAGACTGAGCGATAGACAGACAAACCCAGCCAAGATACGAGGCAATTTTCTCGAATTGAGAAGGAAAAAATACGATGGGTGGTAGTGGTGGTGAATTGAGATACGAGATTTCACAAAACGCCTACATAAAACTAGTACTCCACTCTCTCAAGCACAAAACCTCCGCCGTCAACGGGGTTTTCGTTGGCAGTTCCTGTGACGATGTTGTCCAGATCATCGACTCTGTCCCTCTGTTCCACAACCACCTAGGTCTCCTGCCTCCTCTCGAGATCTCTCTCATCATGGTAAACAACTAGTAATCAATATTTTCCTTTTCACTTTTGGTTAATAAAAGTAAGATCCTTTGTTAATTCAATGTAATTAACATATACTTATTAGTTATAATTTGAAAAGTTCAGGGATTGATTTATACTTATGAGATGAGAATGTTGACTTTTTTTTTTCTAAAAAAAAAATGGGTTTCTTGAATTGTTTGTGAATAGATAGAGGAGTATTACAGCGCTCGAGGTTTGGGTATAGTGGGTTACTTTCACGCAAATGAGAGGTCTGATGATGTGGAGCTTGGTAATGTTGCAAAGAATATTGGCGATCACATCTATCGCTACTTTCCCCAAGCTGCCATTCTTTTGGTATGTATTCTTTCTGTTGTAGATGATGATGCTCTTGTCTGTTGTTTCTTGCTGGCTTTCATTTTGAACCTTTTCTATGCAGTTAGATAACAAAAAGCTTGAAGCTTTGCCAAAGGGGAAAGATGGGCTCCCTGTTATGCAGGTTAGTAGCTTTGTCTTATCCCGGTTGTGTTATTTGGAAGACATTTATGAACTGAAACATCTAATGTTTGCTGGGAACATTTAGCAAGTGGTGGTTCCATCATAAAAGAGCCTTTGGTTGGCTATGCAGTGACTGAGAAGATAAATTATGCACCAAATATTACATTATTCTACTAAAACCTTTTGAGTGGCTTTAGAACCACTGCTTTTGATATATCCACAGATAGGACTATAGTTTACGGCCACTTTGCCAAGGGTCAATGGCATGCCTATGATTTATTCTGCAACGAATGAATTAATCCAATTTATGTTGTTTTTCATGGTGTTTTATCTACTGATTTGGGCTGTTTGGGAGGGAAAGAGGGGGAGGAAACAAATCTAGCGTGGAATTGGTTGTAGAATGTTACTCATCTGGCAATGTAGGTTCAAACATCTTCGAGTTGACAGGACATCTAGTGGCATGAACTCTAGGGGAATAATAATTTTTAGTCTTTATGAGTCTCAAAAAATATTTGATTTTGATGGTTGCTGTAAGACTAATTGAAGAGCACTGAGGGGTGTCTAAAAATGCTGTGGCACATTGTGACAATGAAAGAAATGCAAATCAACTTGAAGTTTTCTGTAAGCGTACCAGTCTACTATACTTGATGTCTGATGCTTTTTGCTCTCCAATTTCAATGTATGCATAACCTTGCCTGAATTTAATTTTCCCCAAGAACTCTCTCTCTCTCTCTGTCTCTCTCTCAATCTCAAATAGAAACATAGGCTTCCATTTCAAATTCAAATGATTTACATCAGTGTTGATAACCCCAGGCATAGTCTCTAAGAACAGTTTCTTATCCTGAGAGCTAAAGCCTAGTCTAACACATTCATGAGCCGCTTGACTTGGCATCACTACATAACCATCAAGATAAAAGAGAGGGTTGTGCTGTGTGAGAATTTGTTCTGTGTTATGGTTTATGGACAACTTGGGTCCTTGATATGTTAGTATTTGGACATTGTTTCTAGTATTAGCTATTACTTGAACATGAAGCTCTCAGTTTGCATTTGTATCTAATTTTACTAGTTTGTAATCACAAAAGGATCTAAGGAAAATTTGGTCCAATAACAATTGGGGTGTTAATTCACTAATGAGATTAGAAATGGTCTGGTTAGAGTTAAACAAATTGGGAACTGTAGCAGGCGATTGCATTTGAATTGTTGGCAGAATTGAGTGTACTTAATTGCATGAATGAAGATCCTATGGGATAGTTAGTTAGATTAAGGAAGCAACATCTGTGAGAAGGGACTGTGCTGGATTGTTCTGTTAAGAAGGGAAATGGTTGTTACACTGGCTCTGGTGCCAAGAATAGGAATTGAAGGAACATATTGTTTATTATCAGCTAGACAGATCAGTCATAAAGAGGGAAAGGAGAACGTGATGGTTTAGGGAAAGAAGTACTGGGGAAATGGCTAGAGGGCTGTATATGTAATCATAGTGAAGTTTGAGTAATATAAACATCATACTTGGCGCAAAAGAGCAGGCATATCAGGCATGAGCATGAATAATGTTGCTTAGTCAGTTGCGGTTGCAGGATGTCATGATTCATAACATCCTAGTTCTTGTATCACCTACATTTGAGAATTTAATCATCATTTTGTAATGCAGTGTTAACCCACCATGTAGCTGCATGCATCAATCCTTGTTCATCTAAAGCAGCTGAGAATCTGATCTTTGATTTGTGAGGTCTCCGATTTGTTTTCAGAAACTGTATGGAGTTGGGACTTGATTTAGTGGAGAGTGCCTGTCCAATAGAGGTATATTGAGTTCTCAATGTGGCTGCACACACCTGTGTTTGATAGGAAGGGAGTTATACCTCCAATGGGTTTTGACAGGAACTACTTGTTGCCAGGACAAGGAGCAATAAAAAACCGATTCCATTTAATTCTGGTGAATAACAGTTGGAAAAAGATCCATGTGGGAAAATTAGGTCCAAAACTGTCAACAAAATAAACTTGTGTGCCTAAGCATTTGTGACTTTGATATACTCTTTTCAGGAAAGTAGACCTTTCATTACATTAGGTACAAAAACAATGTGTTGTCTGAATCTCAATGGTGTGCATGCTGATTCTCAAAAAAGTCATGAGCCACTCCATTGGCTTCTCATTTGCAATTAGAATCCTGTAAAAGTTCCAGGGAGGCAGGCAACACACGATGTTCTCTGTCAATAGAGTGAATTCAATTGACAGTTATTCCTTGTTGTGCATCAACTATTACAAAATCATTTCCCACCAGGAGGCTTGTGTAATCTGCATTTCTTACTGTATGGATTCCAAAATGCAATTGCCATTGCTTCTCCTATTTCTGGAATCATCTTGCTTGTGCTCCTCTGGTTGTGACTAGCTTAAGAATTTCCCTTGTGCTCATGAATTGCGCATCATTCCTGTTTTCTGAGCATCAGAGCAGATAGTAGCATCTGTGTGAAGCTTGAAATTACCTTGTGTTGGGGGCATCAATGCTTCTCTTCAACTATCTTTTAAACTCTCATGTGATCTCTCCATTGCTGCTTTGTGGTCTGATAGGAAGTTAATGGTTCTATTGATAATAACTATAACTCTACTTACATGCCAGAATTAATTGTTTATCCACATTTAGTGATTTATATATATGTTGAAATATCAATGATCATCTGTTAAGTTACCTTTTACAGATATGCAACAAGTTACTTGTCTATTTGTTTACTGATCTAAGGTCTTTTTCATGCCATCGGCAACATGACATGTTTTTGGTGTAGTTATCTGTTTGAACTTTTCTTTTGAGATTTCTTTAATTTCTTGGTTTCTCCTTTGTTAGCATTCCAACAGTTACTTTTGTGATTATTCTGTAATAGTTCACTGCTGTGTTAAAAAATTAAACAATCTCGCTCCCCTACCATAGTGCCACCATTAACTCATACCACTCACTAATTGATAGATGAACCCTAGTATGATGATCCCATTTAAGGTTTTTTTGTCAAATTAGCACAATAAATGTTGAATATTGGCAGAATGACACTATTTGAAAAGGATTTGGTGAAATAGCACACTTTCACCTTGTCACGCTTCTAAAGTATGACAAGGTGAAAGTCCAATCATTTGACTCAACCAGTCGCTTCGTTAGATCTAGTTGTGTTAACAGGTCGACCTTTCCACATAAAAACCATTATTTAATGAACTTTTTTTTTCAAATATGTTTTTTGAGTCAAAATATACATCTTTGTCTTTTAAACTCAAAAATAGACTCCAACTAAAATAACAGAAAGTTATTATTCATACAATAGTTGCCCTTTATTTTTCAATGTCAATAATGTAGTCGAGCTTGTGATAACGGATGATTCTAAGCAGTCAGGTGTGGGTTTGTCATAACTAAATGAGGATCTGCCTCAATCAGATTACGTGGATGGCCTAGCAGATGCATTTATAATCAGTGGGACAGTTCTAGGCCCAAGAGGAGGTTTGGCCGTGTTAGACCAGAATAATGGCTCAAAAAAACCATAACATTTGATTTGACTGTTGGATCGCGCTCAAATTTTTATAGGAGTTTTCAGAAGTTGTTTTCTCTATAGCAATCATTGTGTCGTTATGGGGACCATCGGATCTCTAGATATAAAAAATCTCGTCGAGGCCTCCTGTTTCTTGCAGTTTTGAGATTTTTCTTATTATTTTCGGAATTAGTCAATCGGTTTTACTGACTATTACGAACTAGTTGATCAGTTTTCACCTTGTTGCGCTTCAGAAGCGCTACATTTACTAAAAATGTTTTTATTTGGAAGCTTGACAATTATCTTGTCACGCTTAGGAATAGCGACATTTAGTAAAAGTAAATGCCGCGCTTTTGAAACGCGACTTGGTGAAAGTGTGTTGTTTCGCCATAACGTTTTCAAACGGTGTTATTCCATCAATTTTTTATGTTTACTTTGCTAATTGCCCAATTTACCCCCCATTTAATGAATTTTCAGTCAAGCTTCTAAGTAAATGTGTTCCCTTCTTGTACTAGCTTTATAAAAGGGATGCATCCAAGAACTGGAAGCTAGCTGGATCAGATGGAGGCTGCCGATTGACAACTAAGGAACCAGCTGCAAATGCTGTTCTATTGGATTATATTTCATCCAAGAAGTGGGAGGATGTGGTAGACTTTGATGACCACCTTGATGACATTACCAAGTAAGCATCATATGCATGTGTGAGTGTGAGTGTGAGCGTGAGTGAATGGTGTCTTCTGTTTTCATATACATGCAGACAAGTTTAGCATCAGGCACTGCTTTGCACCTTATTTATTCATAGAAATCATATCAGCAATTTGTTTTTGTATTTGCAGGGACTGGCTGAATCCAGAACTCTTCAAGTAAGGTTGGCCCCAGCCGTGCGCATGGAGACTAGACGAAATTTAAATGTTAATGATTTGGATGAGCATTGGGCTCGTGGTTGCCATTAATAAGAAAATTTTGCAGTGATATATCTGTGTTAAATTGTGAAGTTTCCCAGATAAGGAACATGATATTTTCTTCTGAGAAGTATTACTGTGTTGTAGTTCAGAGTTTTAAAAGTGGAATGGCTGCCCCTCTCCATAAATACATCACTACTATCTGTTTAATCTCTAATTTTCCTCGTCAAATAGACTGGATATGTAGTTTGCTAGGTGTTTCCCTTAGAGTTCTTGTATTGATGCTATATCATGCGATCTGTTCTTTTAATTGAAGCTCGTCGTGCGATCTTGAGGGCAAAGCATTAGCCTTCATACAATTTAATTCA
>Ga0325411_1005159_pt1 | contig 14518 bp, 8 predicted proteins | sample PopdelMetagenome_13_FD_206181 | JGI IMG/M metagenome (GOLD analysis project Ga0325411, IMG submission 206181) | Populus deltoides microbial communities from Bellville, Georgia, United States - Xylem-PdIQD-R4 | ecosystem: Host-associated > Plants > Phyllosphere > Stem > Wood/Secondary xylem... | reverse complement strand
TTTGAGTAAAAATTAGGGCAAATTATCAAAATAGACTCATAATTTACGACAGCGCAACATAAGGGCACATAAAATACTGGTAGCGTTCTTTAATATATTATTTAATAATCTACCTATGTTAAGGTTAGGGTCTCAATCTTATGAAGTTATTTAATTTATTAGCCACGGTCGTCAAAGAGTGGAGGCCCAATTATAAATCATCACATTTTGGTGATATTCGATCGGCATGCAACATATATAATAATAATAATAATAAGGGCAAGATTCGGCATGAAAGCGCTACTCCTCCCAACTATGTGTGTGTGTATATATATATATATATAATAATAATAATAAAATAAAAGAAGAAGCAGCGAGTTGAATGTCCTAAGAAAAGGGGGTTTGGTCCACCACGTCACCAGTAAAAAATAGATGGCTGGTGTAAAGAAAACCTATACATTCTAGACCATTTTGGCCACGTGATATAAATGCAAGATGTCCTCCAAGTTTTATATTATCTGTGTTCCTAAAAGCCATGGACGTCCATCGCTTGTTTCCAACTTTGCCATGGCCGGTTTCTGACCACCAAATTCTCCTCTGCACGTCCAGGTAGTTTCTCACACATACCCGTGGCCGTGCTTTAGGCACATGCAGTAGTTTATTTCGTTAAGTTCTAGTTTGACCAAAAGAAATGAAGTCACGATCATGAGTGGTATTGATTAATTAAATAAAGGTAATTTAGCATATGGAATATATAGCACTCCTTCGAGAATATTTGGCTGCCTATTTAGAATCGTTTATGCATAAAATTCTTCTTGTTGTAGCGTGGTATGGAATAACAAGTAAATTGATCGGAGAAGATTGTTATATATGTGTGTGTATATGTATATATATGTATATATGCATAGCAGAGATTTCCTCGCGATTGAGAGTGCTGTTAGGCAATAATAGAAAAAAACAAGTTGCATTTCATGTTTATTTGGACTGTTTAATTGGGACAAAAAATCATAGAAAAGAAACCTCGTAAAAGAATGGCTTCCTACAATAAATGTACACCATTATTTGTTTCAAGGAGTTAAAACAACTTGGTATTTCCTATCTACTGGAAGATGGCACCAAAAAACTGGGCCACGTCCCTCTCTCGTGCCAGAATTTCTTCCTGGACTTGGAAAAAACAGAGCAACATGTATTTGAATTAAGCAGCATCAGTGACCCGGCAGCTAAAATTCGCCTGAATTCCTGACGTTTTCCAGTAGCTAGGATTGTTCTTCACAAAATTTGAATCAATCCCTTCAAAAGTTCCAAAGAAATGACTGGTGAGAGAAAGTTTCGTCTCCGTTGTTGTCATCCCCGTTATATTCAGGTGGCGGCGGCGGAGTAGGAGGGGGATAATAATCACCACCCATATGGTCCAGCCCGTGATATAGTCCGAAATCGGATGCACCCTCATTAGAATCCAACAAATTCAAAAACGACCAGTCTATCGTATCACTATCCATTTGTCCAGCCCCACAGTCGGACGATGATGATGTGTAATTCTCCACATGTGACGATGATTCACCTCCCATAGCAGTGGACGATGCTGGCTCTTCATTAGCAAACCTGGCAGCAACTTCTTGCACCTCTTGCGGGGTAAGTGACCGCCCGCCGACAATGTCCGGTGGGTTGTCAGGGAAATTGAAGTTGGCACCACTACCACGTAGGCAATACAGGGCAGCGTCAAATGCACGCGCCGCCTTTTCGGGCGTGTCATAGGATCCTAACCATATTCTCTCCCGGCTATTAGGCAGCCTAATTTCAGACACCCACTTACCCCATTTTCTCTTTCGAACACCCTTATACTTGGGCTCATGAGTTCTATCAGACTGTTGCTCAGATGACACTGACGAAGATGACGTTCCAGGTCTCACCATTGTTTCAGGACAATCAAACTAAACAGTACACCCAGCAATTAACTTGAAACAAAAACCTTAAAACCGGGACCAGTTTCCTTTTTTTTTTTGGTGGGATTGTGAGAATTGTGGGGGTGGGGGATAGTGAAAATGGCGGCTCGAGCTGAAGGTATATATAGTGAGAGATGGGGTTTGAAAATGGGAGGTCTTCTAAATTCTAACCGTGTTGATCGGACTGAGGGTAGTCAGAGGGGGAGAGTGCGAGGGAGCGCGGACACTTTGGACGCGGTAGGGCCAAAAAAGAAGGTACGACGCGGGAGCATTGATCAGCCGCAGGTCAGGTGTTTGATGGTATTTTGTTGAACTTGTGATAATTACATGTGCATGCAAATTGGGATGAAAGGAACCGAGTGGGGTTAGGTGGTGGACCTCTCTCCCTCTCTTTCCGTGATGGCTTTGAAACCCTGTAGCTTGCCATTCATTAGTAAAAACCATGCTCTTAATTAGCTTATGTTATAATTACGAGGAAAAAAATCATATATATTTAATGAAATATATATTATTATATACGAAATTATATTATAAACATCATTTTTAATGAAATATATATTATTACGAGGAAAAAAAAATCATATTTAAGACATTTCATGCGAGTTTTAGTGCAAGCGAAGTTGTAATTTTCATATTTTCTATAGAGTAGGTGAATTATACTCATTTTGTTTCTGCTTTTGTGGATGCGGAGGGCTATGGTGGATTGGAGGTTTTTTTTAACATATTGATCAATCATCCATATTAGTGCTTGTAATAATGATTTTCACGTTATTGCTTCCATTTTAAATATAAAAAACAAAATCATTCTAAAAAATTATATATTAAATATATTAAAACACAATTTGTTCTTTTAATTAAATAACTTTATATCATTAAGATGTGTGTGTGTGTGTGTGTGTGTGTATATATATATATAAACAAATTATATTTGCACTATTTAAAAAATCGGAAATGCCGTTGATCTTGTAATTAATTTCATGGCGGGCTTTTGTCATGTAGTGGAAAAGAAGGGAAGCTTCGGTGGTGCCCCACTGAAGGGCCTGTCTTTTTCTTGGAACAGCAGCAGGGCCACCATTTCTCTAACTTGTAATTAAAGAGTCTGCAGCAATTTGCAAACAGCTCGTTTGATGGAAACAGATCCAAGCTCGATTTATGAGAGCTACTTCTAAGTTCAAACTCCAACTTACAGCGCTAAAGTTTACCATGAAACTCTTTCAAATTCATAAAAATCTTAAACGTTGTGTCTCATATATGTTTTTTTAAATGACAGGAGGAGCTGCTTCTTGCATCATCAGAGCTTATCAAGGGTATGCGGTAGATTTCACCTGACGATCTCACCTCAACTTACTAAGGAACAAGCAACCGTACCTGTTTGACTTTACTGGAAACAAGAAAAGAAAAGAAAAGTATATAGAGTAATAGTAAGTGAAAACGACAGTGGAAGAATTTGATTAGAATTGAATATGGTGAAAAATCCTGGGATTTCTTGAACACAGTGTGGAACTCAACGAACGCGTTACTCAACTTGGACACTTAACCTCTGGCGTCCACCCTCTCCTCCTCGTTTAAAGAATGGGTATATATGAACAACGTTTCTTTTGGTTGTTGGTTCATTTTATTGCATGGCCAAAACATGTTCTCCATAGACTGGTATGCAAGATTAAAATTAAATTCTTACTTCAAATCCTAAATTATCTTCAACATTAGAAGTTGATGATATATATATATATAGTTGTCCTGGAATTCTGTATAAGACGAAGGACTGTATAAACCCTAACTCTCTTGCATACGCCGAGTTGCAAACAGTATTCTGCTGGTCATGTACTGTCACCAATTAAAAAAATAATTGTTCAAAACGTACGGAGATGATTGAATGGTTGATTGGTGACGGATAAGAATTTAAGTGAGTGACGCATGCCTTTCAAATTAATGAGTACACTTGGGCCTCTCTAATGAAAAAAAGCTAGTTAAAAGAGATTAATTTTGGATGGTGCAATTTAGTTTTTTTTTTTTACATGTGATATTCAAAAAAAAAAAAAAAGTATTTTAACATTTCATTTTGAGTTTTTACATGGAATGAAGAAAGAGAAAGGGAAAGTTTAAATAGAAAAACCTTTAAAATCTCTCATCTATTACATGGTTTTTCTAAAAAAAACATACAGGAATGACTCTTTATTTTGATAAAAAAAGATTTTGGGATCCTATATACATATCATTTTAAAGATCCAAAATTAATAGATAAAAATCTATTATGAAAATTAATATTCTTGCTTGTTCATATAACTATTCTGTTGCCGATGCCCTTAGTAATTTAATTGTCAAAGTTGTTTTCATTACTAGAAAATTAACAAATACAAAGGGAACCACCAATAAAAAATTTTCATTGATATATTGTGGTAATATTTACCGACTGAATTTTCTATTGCTAAATCTATCGGTAAACACCGACAAGAGTATTCCTACGGTATATACTGAGAGATCGTAGTGGAAAAAAAGAAATAAAAAAAAGCCAAACAATACGATGACATTTAAGTTTTATAGACGACGTTACCGATATAATTAACTCGAAGATAAAATTCGTTCGTGAATATACCAACAAAAAAATTCTGTCAATATATACTGGCGACATTACGAACTGTAATACAACGGGATTCAAGAAGGCAAATCATATGGTGATGTGACATTTCTACCGATAAAATTACCGACAGAGTTACCATCGAAATAATATTATCGGTAATATTTAATTTATGACTTGGCGCTAGATCCTTCTCTCCCCCTTCCCCATTTCTACTTCTTCTTTGTGCATTTTTTACTGCAACAAACAACCAACCCCCCCAATCTCAACATAATATATCTAACCTCCCACAACAAAATACAGTCACCACAACACTCGATTTGTCATCATCTATGTTCTAATTTGAATTATTCAACATTGTTGGTAGAAATTGAATAAAATCAACTAGTTTGTGGCATATATGTTGTCTATTTGTAAGATTAAAAATTTTAGGTAACTTCCCATATAGAGGAGGTGCTGTTGAATCTTTTTTAAAAAATCAAAATTGTTTATTTTTTTCTATAAATTTGTATATATGTTTAGGAAAAAATCAATCGCACGTCATAAGGACATGATCACTGCTAATTTTTCTAATAGCGATAATGACAACCACGAGTCATTAGGTGCCGACCAAGCAGAGGTACCTGAGGCACAAACATCGACTCACCACGACACTGCCTCTTCGAGTGCGATGCTGCAACGTAAAGGGAGGTCCTTTCACAGCGTGATCCATTTACCCACAAGTACGAGGCGTAGTGGAAGGACGACCTTTCAGTGTAAGTTTTTTCTGCTTTCACAACAACATGTTTAATAATTTTTGAAAAAAGTAATATTTAAATTTATCCAATTTTAGGTTTACAAACATTGAGACTCCTTGAACAATAACATCGACATTTCAATCATCGATGAAAATTTCATTATTTTAATAAAGCCAAGTTTCCAAACATCCTAAATGAAAACCGTAGGTCGATGCGTGGTTTTCAAGGTTTAAAGTTAGTATTAACTTAATTTTTTTATATTAATTCATTTACTTTAATATTGAAATTACTGAATTTTTTAATATAAATTTTTTCTGCAATGGAGGAATTTGAGTGGGATAGAATTAATGATAATGTTGTGAGGAGGATTTGAAAAAATCACGTTGCAAAGAGATAACATCAAAATCAAGATAATTTTTTTATTCTAAATATTAAAATTTTATTTGTCATTTGTTTATAGATAATTTATTTGTACCATATAAGTTGCATGATTTTTCGTACAAGGCGCGAAAGAAATCTAAAATATATATGAATGAAAGCAATCTACCAGGCTGGAATGACATGACGATTTGAATATTATAGAAATGAAACTTTTCATAATCTTTTATTGGTCAAATTCACAGTTCTGTTACCACACACATCAATGGCTCTATGTCATTTGTTTTGCATACTAATTTGCCTTGTTTTTCTTCACTCCAATCCTCTATATTTGAATTTGACCATTTCTTAACAATTCAAAAGCAATTAGTTACCAATTTGGTCGCTGTGAATTCCTGTAAAAAAACATCTATTCCTTTTAGATTTTTTTTGTAACTGTAATTTAATTTTTTGAAGAACACCCTTAAAATTGAAGGGCTTGTTTGTTTTTTTCATCAGGCGGGAGGGCTGCTCTAGCTCGTCACATCCTAGATCCACGCCTCCAATGAATTCGGATGATTACTAAACTATTATATATATATATATATATATATATATATATATATATATATATATATATAAAATAGTTTAGTAATTATAATTAATAATTAATACTAATCGTCTCCATGGCCCATGGATCTATTTTTAAAATTTGCCATAGCATGATTTGGGATGGGAGGGCTTTATTTAAAAAAAATGTTTGTTTAGTGAAGGAAAATTTTGGTCTTGTGATCGAAACTTGGGTGTCTGGTCTCTCCTCTTGCAACAAATCAACAGTAATTTTTTTGGGCTTCTTTTACAGTCAAGAACCTGTTCTCAGATTGACATTTATACAAACACTTTAGGAACACACAAATTCTCTCTTTTTCATTAAATTACGTTCTTTGCCTTTTCACACCTCTCACGTTCCTCTTAACCTTACTCAAGGCAAGATTGCGACCTTTTCTCTTATTTCACTTGTCGCAATACATTTGTCTGACCTTAGGAACTCACTATACATTAATAATGGTTACGCAAATTGTTAGAACTTCAATTTTGAGCTATAAATCCAATGGGCCGCAGGTGTTTGCTTATTTGCCTGTGAGAAGAAAATGGCAAAGAGAAACTTTGTTGGGTTGGTTGCAGAATAGATTGATGACTACAAGTAAGCGAGTGCAGGATAGAAGCACCACGAAAAGGGTGCAGGATCTTGAAATAGTGACAGAGAAATGGAAAATAGTATCAAAAGTGAAGGCAGTGATGGAGATTTTAAATGAGGAGCCAGAGACGATAATCCCAGTAAGGAACCTTGAACGACACAGGATTAAAATCAATCTGCCTAAGCCCCATAAAATTTCGGACTTCCTTCGAAAATCGCCAAAGCTTTTTGAATTGTACAAGGATCAAAGGGGATTGCTATGGTGCGGAATGACAAAAGAAGCTGAGGATTTAGTAGAAGAAGAGGGAAGATTAATCGAGGAGCATTCAGACAAAGTCGCAGAATATGTGACGAGATGTTTAATGATGTCTGTTGATAGGCGGCTTCGGTCGGATAAAATAGCAAATTTTAGGAGAGATTTTGGTTTGCCTGTTGATTTTAGGGATAGATGGGTGCATAGGTATCCAGAACTGTTTAAGGTTGTTAAGTTGGTTGATGAAGTAAGTTATTTGGAGCTTGTGTCTTGGAATCCTGATTGGGCTATCACAGAGTTAGAGAAGAGAGTATTAGGGGTGAGTGAAAGCAGTAATCATCAGCCGGGAATGCTTTCATTGTCATTTCCTTTGAGATTTCCTTCTAATTACAAGAAGGTGTATAGACATCGAGAGAAAATCGACCATTTTCAGAAAAGGTCTTATTTGTCACCATATGCAGATGCCAAGGGACTTACTGCTGGGTCGTTAGAATTTGATAAGAGGGCTGTTGCCATTATGCATGAGTTGCTTAGCTTTACCCTTGAGAAGAGATTGGTGACTGATCACCTTACGCATTTTCGGACGGAATTTGTGATGCCACAGAAGTTGATGAGACTTCTTTTAAAGCATATGGGGATTTTCTATGTGTCTGAGAGGGGGAAGAGATTTAGCGTATTTTTGACTGAAGCTTATGAAGGTCAAGAACTGATTGAAAAATGCCCTCTGGTTGTTTGGAAGGAAAAACTCCTGAGTCTTGTTGGTTACAGAGAGAAGAAGAAGAAGATTTTAACATTTGGCGATTTATCGGACTTGGAGGATAGTGGTTTGATTGAGAGTAGTTCTGAACACGAAAATATAAGTATGCATTTTGGGCATGAGGACACGATGGTCGGTGTGGAAGATGCTTTACTTGCAGACAATGATGAGATGAATATTGGAGAAATTGGCCTCGCAGGCTGGAACAGTGAAAAATCTTGAGGTCATAAATTTAAACCTTCGTAGGTTTTTTTTGTTCACTTAATTCGACTCTGAGTCATTATATGTTTATTGATGGAGTTCGTTTTTCTGCTATAGCTTATGAATGCAAAGCAGAGAGCTCTTCTTGTCATCTAGGCATTTTAATCCGGAAATTGCATACTGCCGCTGCTCACTAATCAAATTTACCATTATTGCATTTTGAAAGACACAACAGCAATTCTACATGAGGGGGGGGGGGGGGGACAGAAGCTGTTGGCCCTTTGAATGCCTTGTATCAGATCATCAAAACTTGTCAGAAATAGGGGGTAGTGACTACATATTTCAGAATTTGTTTTGCTATTTTTACTGATGAGTGTGATGCGCTGGCCTCTGAAATTATGCCATATAGACAATTAGCTTTCATTTTTCCTCATCAAATGAATGTGTAAATTTCTTAATGCTTAATGCTTAGAAATTAGAACAGTATGGTATTTCTAGAAGGCATGTGAGAGTTGCATTTTTTTGTTTATTTATTTTTTGGCTCAGTTTTGTTTTTCTTTATGCAATATATTGATCCAATACCACAATATAATACAATGTTCAATCACTTCCCAGTCTGCTTTTGCCCATGGTGCCCAATTTCGTAATGCAGGCACTTGGAAGGAAAGTGTGGTTGATGAGTTCTGGTGCCTTTACTGGATTTAGAAATGAAGCCTTAACTGCTTGCTGACTTATTTGGAGACAGGAACAGTTACTGTAGTGAGATAATCGACTGCAAGTTATTATGAGGTGGTGTGGTGCTGGTAACAAATGTTAGGCATCTGTAGTAACACGAAGACCGTCCTCGGAAATTAGGGGCCAGACTTCAGAGTCGATCTGCAACTTTTGGGGTCTGGATATTGTCATTGTGCCAAAATAAAACAAAAGGTCCACAATTCTGACTGAATTGGGACCTGTTTTTTGAATTGGACTGTGGTTTTTCAGCAAGACTTTCTCTGCTGTTGCTTTGCCTTTTAAGCCCATAATCATGCTAATAATGTAGAAGGTAATTAACTAGTTGTCATAATTTTGTTCACGTGTCTATATATATATATATATATATATATATATATATATATATATATATAAAATTTATTAATAAATATTTATTTATCTTTAATATTCATTGAATATTTGATTAATGAATTTAGAATAAAAATAAAGTTCCGAAGATAAAAATATTTTGCAAAGGAAATTATAAAATTATTATAATTATGAGATTCTTATTGCATCAAAACATTATTTCTAAATGTTCTTAGTCAATGCTCTACTAAAACTGAACATTAATTAGAGTTGTTGAAGTTGATATATATTATGTTCTTTCTTTTATAAAAGAAAACAGTTGTTTTCATAAACAGAGATACGGGGAGGATACCTAAAACTAATATGCCGGTGCTTGTTGTATAACATGTACACTGAATTGACCTGCATGAGAATTCCATATAGAGAGATCACATGTTTTATGGAAAGACTTACGTGATGATTATGTAAGTAATCGTTAAACTTGAGATCACTAAGTTATCTTAAATAGAGAGTGTTATATTTTGATCCTGCTACATGTTGTTCTAATCAAGGGTAACAAATGAGTAGATATTGATTATAACATGAACTATATTAAGATATTTAATAAATCAAGAGAAGATTCATCACCCTAGGTGAATTGAAAAAATATTTCATCTATTCTCAAATAGTATTAATTGTAAATTCTTGCACAATGTGGAATGAGGTTTGAAAAAGAGTTTTAAATCCTATTCAAAGAATCAATGACTATGATGTTGAGATTAAATATGATTTGACATAGTAGACACAGTTCATGCTATATGTTTAAATTAAAACACTGTTGATGAAAGGATAATAATTACACTGACAAACTAGTCAGTAAAAGGTTAAGTTAAATTACTTATGAATTTTTTAATATTTAAGAGATCATGACAGGTTGTTAGACATGGTACTTAATATTTAAATATAAATCAATCAATTATTGAATTGATAATAAATTTATTTATTTATTTAATTTAATCTTATTTTATTTAGAATTATGATTTATATTTGAGTCAACTTATTATGGAACTTAATGGGTCACACACATAAGAACTATAGATCAGAAATTAAAATAGGATAGTTAATCAAGTGTGACTTGATTGTAAATAAATTTTAGAAATTGAGGACTAGAATATGATTAATATAGGGGATTACAATTCTAGACCTAGAAACAATCAAGTAAATACTTGATTGAATATATTTCTAAAATCAGTTTAAAATAATATATGTGATATTATTTAAGGGGAAAATTGATAATTTGTTATTTATAAGGTTTTTAGAATATTATACATATTATTTTCTAAGTGATGTAAGGATAAGTAGAGTACAATACGTAAACACCTAAAACACAAAAGAAAAATTAAAGTTAGTACTCTAATGTATAACAATCACTCTCTCCTAAAAATGTTTAAGAGATTTATCACTAGTGGTTCGTATGGATTATTGTTAAAGACCGAACATTTGGATGACTTATAGTTTGCGACAACCGAGTTTTAAAACAAATATTCAAAGTCGAAAAAATATCTGATTTTTATATAGATTCTAAACAACTTTAGATCTATTTAACAAAAATTTTAAAACTCTTGAAATATTTTTAAATTTATAATTTTCATTACGTGTATGTGTTTCAGGAAGCCCAATACATGCATTAAGAATCCGAACTTTGAGTTCCATGTTGTGATGTTGAAGTTCCAATTATCCATTAACGGCCTCTCCTCTTTATTTGATTGTGTTGGAATAATTTTGTATCAAGACAAAGAAACAGAAAAAATCAATCACCTTAGAGGCGTAAAAAACACTATATTATAAATATCGATATACTAAATCCATCAAGAAATTCACCAAGTAGTTTACAAGGAGGATCAATCCACAAACATTTTGGTTGAATTTCCATTCAAACATATTTGTGCTGCATGGAAATATTGGACGATGAGTGCAATCATATATTTGTTTGAACAAAGTTACAGTGCATCTTCTCTGTTTGCCGTTGCCAAATATATATATATATATAAAACTCAGGTGCAGAGCCACGGAACTCACGAGAGCGAGTGGGCATGACATCGAAAGTCATGGTAGGCGCCGGAGAGTTAGTTGCATATAACACCAGAAAGGATGCCAGTGCCATTACCATTGCCTTTGCCTGCTTATGATATCATCAACGATGAGGTAAGAAGATACCTTCCGGATTTTGAAAGAGATCGATGGTCTTTCATCATCAATGAATCAGATATAGATATTCAACCGCTCTCTGGATAAAACGATCCGCGCATCATGAAAGTGGCAGATTTCTTACATGGTCAACTATCCCTTCGATCTGTTCACAAGAATTTACATAGATATTGCGGATGCTTTTTAATTTCTCATATCGTCCACAGCTTCATTTGGATAGAAGTGCCCATCAGAACCTCACCATGAAAAGCTGGGAACATAGCATTCAAGTACTGGGGTAGCGTTGATCCATCTGCCTAGGATTGAGATGAGACCTAGGGGACGGCCCAGAGAGCTAGGCATTAATGCTTGCTTTGAAAAAAAAAAAAAAAGAGCATCTCAGGACAGGTTGAAGGTCATAATCAGAATGAAGATATGTGATGCAATAACTAATAATCAATGCACAGATAAACGATCAACTTGTGTTTATTTAATAACTTCAACGTATTTCTTTTGTCTAGAGATCTGCATCTCGATCAAGGTTGTTAAAATCATGATTTTAACATGACACGGAACATGCAAATCAAACTTGGATTATAAAAACAGATTGTAAAATCGTAAGAAATTTTAAAATACATTAAAAAAATTTATATTTCAAATAAAAATTCATAGCACCTTAAAATATATGCTTCAAATAAAAATCCATACATAGTTCAAGCACCTTAAAATACATGGTTAATACATGCTTCAAATAAAAATTTATACATAATTTAAGCACCTCAAAATACATGGTTCAAATAAAAATCTATACATAATTTAAATAACTATTCATTAGCTAATAATTAACAAACTTAAAACAAATAATCTGCTGGTGTGTCATGTAAACTAAAACCAGCTTCATTGACTTCATCTTCCTTATTATTCCTCAGACATTCATCAATATCATTAGCATCAAGAGGATTATTAGTATCACTACTAGTACCAACACTAATATTATGAGCATTAGTGCTATTACTAGTACCAACACCAATATCATCAATTTGGATCTTCAAATCATCTTCAGTACCATGACTCTCTATTTCAGCATCATTAGGAATTTTTTCTTCATCACTTTCATCTTCATTGCCATTTTTTCTTCGTGTTGCATTGTCAATAGCACCAAGCAAATGAATATTTGAATGCTTTTCTCCCTCAGTTATCCAATCATCATCAGATAAAAGATCATTTTCTACACCAAAATCATCTGCTTGCTTTTTGACTTAATTATTATTCAATTTTAGATTGCACATTACAAATACCAAGTCATTTATTTTTTGACAATACTTGCGCTGAACTTTTCTAGAATTCTTATCAATATCCATACCATGTTGCCATCCCACATCAAGTCTATTACCAGAAGAATTTTTTCTAGATGCCATAAGTTCAACAATTCAAGAATCAATTCAAATCAACCCTGTAATCAATCCAAACATTTTATGCATATAAGGTAACCGTTACAGCTTCAAAAAAAATTGAAATAAAAGCCAGAAGGAAAGGGCAAGAAACAGAAACATCAAACACCCAATACATGATAGCAAATGCATGTTGGGTGCTGGTGCATAGGCACACAGAAGAAACATGCATTTTCAATATAATCACAGGCTTCACAGCCCAATTCACTAGCCAATCACAGGCATTGCAGTATTGCAGATGAGGTAACAATTAACAACTAACAAGGACTAAACAGATTGCTTGGTAACTGAACCAAAACTACTAAACTAAGGTTTCTAACGAAATCAGCACATGGATTACACCCAGAATCAGCACATGGATTACACCTAGAATCAGCACATGGATTACACCTAACTAACAAGGACTAACGGAATTGCACATGGATTACTAACCTGACTCCAACTTGTTCAGATCAAGAAACAGAGACAATTGATTTATGTGAAAAAAACAGAGTCACAGACTCACACACACACACCGCACGGTTAAAATTGAATCTAAAATTCGCAGGCAATATCTCAATAATAGACAGTCACAGAAACTTTGAATCAAAATCTCAATCTTTAACATCATTAAACTGTAAAGATTAAAGCACCTAATGGTCGTAAACAACAGTCACGACAGATTACAAACAAGGTAAGAAATGGACATGGTAAGAAACTCTTACCTCTGTTCTGAGCAGGGAGCACCGAGGAGATCAATATTGCATTCAAACTTGGAGCCTGCGAATCCAATCAAACAAATATTAGCATTACTGCATTAGAGTAAGAAACGTACAGGGGAAAAAAAGCACCCCCAACCGCTGGTAGTTACCAACAAAGAAGAGAGAACCAGAGAAACAAGATAAACAGAGTAACTTACCTGGTGGAGACTGGAGAGACGCCGTTGTTGTTGGGTGGACTCAAGTTCTCACAGTGACTGGTGAAAAGGACGTCGTCGATGAGGGGCGAGGGCTGTTGTGGAGTACCAATGGATGGTGATCGTGGAATACTGGAATCGTGGATGGCTGAGAGAAATAGATAAAGACTGAGTCACTGAGGAATCCTCAGTTTAGGGACGGCTGGAATTTTGGGATTTCAATTTAGGAATTTTTTTGGTTCTGAACATGAATGATGAATTAAAATGTGAAGAAGACTGAAGAGAAACATTGCATTTGCTTTGTTAAAGCCAATAGGCGGTCGAAACCTGGCAGATACATGGCATTTTTTTTTCCTGCGGGTATAATCGTTAAATCGGTGGTGAAATCGCGATTTTACGCGATTTCATCTAATTTTAACGATTTTACCCGATTTTACCCATTTTCGAGTTTTACAAGCGATTTAGCACGTAAAGCCTATATCAACTTGTAAAAACATACGATTTTACGAGTTGAATCGTGATTTTGACAACCTTGGTCTGGATACTTCTTTCCTGGAAGAAGGATTGAGTTTGGTCATTCAATTTTTGTTTTTCAACTAAGATTCCGGTTTCTGATTTTTATTTTATTTTTTTATGAAACATCTCGAAGAATTAAAGTTTTTAAATTAAAGAAAACCGGACTTTTGTTATTAGTCCAGTTTTCAAACCAATAAGAGAAACTAAAATTGTTCTACTGAATCGAATTGAATTGTGTTGGTTTGGTTTTCCGAGTTATAGACAAATACTGCATCTGATAACTTAAAATTAATATTGGAAGTTTGCTTTAAATGAATCTTTGACAATCCTAATATTATCAAGATATATAGAAAAGTAAGATCTTGATGCTCAACGGTCTGGATGTGATTGGAATGCACCATGTGCTGACATTACGAGTCAAGACAAAA
>Ga0325411_1005155_pt1 | contig 14524 bp, 12 predicted proteins | sample PopdelMetagenome_13_FD_206181 | JGI IMG/M metagenome (GOLD analysis project Ga0325411, IMG submission 206181) | Populus deltoides microbial communities from Bellville, Georgia, United States - Xylem-PdIQD-R4 | ecosystem: Host-associated > Plants > Phyllosphere > Stem > Wood/Secondary xylem... | reverse complement strand
TACTGACTTGTTTTCCCTGTATCGTTATTAAGGAATTATTGAATAGAATACAATACATTATGCAAAATGGGGGCATTGTGGTTAAGTAAATTTCATCTCAAGGAAATATCCCCGTAATAATTTTAATTTCACCAAGCGTGTCCCATTTGACCATGGTATTTACAAAATTGAAAGGTGAATACCCCGATATAATTCTGCATTCAATTCATAAGTGACCACCCAAACTAGCAGAGTATGCACAGAATATAACAACCATATTACCTTCTTTAAAGACAAGTCCTGTAAGTGCTGCAAAGAGTGGACCAACAAACCAGACAGCTGTTGGGTTATTAACAACATATTGTATCAAGTTTTCACCAGCTGGTTGAGCAAGGTTCGTGCATGTAGCTAAAGATCCAATAACACCCAGTGCCCAAAAAGCTTGAAGAGTGCGCTTAATTTCAGTTACATAGATATGAATAAGAAACAAAGATACGCCGAGACCCCCAGCTCCAAGAGTGTATAATAAATCAAGATTTTGTTTGATTATTTCACTCAACAGAGAGTCGCTGGGTAAAAAAGCATATGATGCAGCAAACACGAATGATGAAGCAGCAGTAACTAATCCAGATCTGTATAAAACCACCTGTTACAACAAGCGCATTATCCTCAGTAAACAGCTATCTATGAAAAGTATTATTTAAATTTATTTGGTTATGCCTAGAGGCAATAATTCAAACCACAATGCTGTTACGATTGCATTCAAGATTGACAAATTAGCATGAAACAGCTTGTCCTTCTCTCAATTTATAAAGTTCCACAATTTTGATGATATAATCACAGCATCTTGATTCAACAAAAACAAGACTATAAAATAACAATGCACGTCAACAAATGATTAATTAAACAGAGCCACAGCATTGGTTCTTAAGGACTCAAGGCACCGAAAAAAAGGACAAATGCACTGTGCTCTTCCTGAACAGAGAAAAAGTCTTACATGGAACACGCCCCACTCCAAAACCACACCAAAATCTGTGGAAATGATAGTTTTTGTTGAAATCTTATGCCCCGTCTAAAATTGCCTGAGGAAAGGAACCTTGGTATTCCTTTCCGTCTTCCCAAGCCACATGGCCCAAACTGAATAGTCAAAATTACTAAATTTTATCATCTCTTCCACCTTAACGCAGCCCTCATCAGACTCGTTCCATAGTGGGAATGAGTAAAGATCATAAATGCACACCACTACAAACCAGATTTCATTTTGTCATTTATCTGATGCAGGAGTAGTCCTTTACCATTCCATTAAACCATTAAATTTTCATTTTGAGGAAAGACTACAACTTTCAAATTAAAAAGTACCTCTCGAACGTCTGATGATTCAACTGTCCAGGGACCATAAACACCATTATAAACCGGCTGAGAGCTGTCCCCAACAGCCTCACACTTGATCCGTCTATTTTTAGACCTCAACCATGATGCTTTGTTTGAGAGTTTCACAGGAGAAGCATGGGTAAATCTTGTAGGGGGAGTGATTAAGCAAGTGGATAACACGCGAGACGCCATAACTAGAAACTACCCAGCAAGAAGATGGGTGGCGGTGGTGGAGAGAGGAATGGCAGCGCTTGAGGTGGTTAGGGAGCTGCTTTGTGGTTTTCTATGGAGAGAAGGATGTCAGCTGGTGGTTTGAACTTTGAAAGATAGCGGGGCTTGAAAGAGCGTGGATGGTGGCGTCCGAGAGAGAGAAAGAAAATCTGATGGCCGGGAGAAGAGAAGAGGGGATATATTTTGGCTTTGGGGATTTTTGATTTTCTATCTTTTCTTCTTTGGGGGAGTGGCTGTCTGTCTGCAAGGGGAATTGAGTGGGCGAGTCTTTTTATTTTTATTTGTATTTTCTTGATATATAACTATTTTTTATCTTTATTCTGTCACTTTTGTTATTTTTGCATTTTAAAAATATTTTAAAAAAAAATAGTTTTTTTTTCTAGTGATGCTTGTTAACTCGTCATCTTTTCAATATTAATAATTAAAAAAAAAACATTGATAATGCCTCCTGTTTAATACTCTTGACAAAATTATGACTGCACCAGGAAATAATAATAATTGTAAAAAGATGATAACTTGATGACACACTGAGAGTGTAATGGAAATGAAATGTGTGGCTACAAAGGTCTCATTTTCTATCATTTCTAACCCAGCCAGTCATCTTATTTGGTGTCTGGGTTTTAGATTATGCAGAATTGGGTTCAATAAGAAACATTATTGGAAGGCTAGCTAAACACTCATTAGTTAATTCTAAGATCACTTTGATCATGGCCTATGAAATTATGTATTTATCAAATCAACATGGATAGTGTTACATGGTCGATTTTCTCGTTGAAATCTCAGCTCCTGTGTGGTAGTCCAACCCCACCAAAATAGATGCGTTCGCGTGCCTTGGACTGCCCTATGTACAAGTTAGAATTCATGTTGAACATGAACCCGATGTCATGTTGAATATGAACCCGATGTCATGTTGAATTGTTAGACATACATTGCTACTGAATTTGTATTGCCTATGCATGTTGTCATTCGTGCTAGAAATATTTTCATTAAACCTTGGAATGTTTATTATCCAAGACCAAACTTAACCAATGCTATTGAATTTATCGATGTTGTTGATTTCAATAGTCTCATAGGATGCCACTGCCCATTATGTGTTTCCAATACTGTCTTTGTTAACGTATTCCTGATGAATTTAACCTCGTTACAAACCTCTCCTCATTAAAAGAACTTGATGTCCTCGTCGGACCAAACTTGAAGTGCTCATGCACCAAGTTTGTCCACTATCATATAGTTTTGTGTTTGTACAAAAACACATTATACTTCCTAATTTTTCTACAAATTAACACATCATATCTTAATATAAATCAATCACAGATCTTTTAACTTCATTCTTAATTAAGCCCCCATTTATCCAAAATGGACTACCAAAGTTTGCAACCTTATCCATATTTGTCCTTAAATTTTTAATTTGGTAGTCTTGACCAATTTCAGTCTATTTTCTAAAATTTCTTCAGCGAGTTCCCAAATTATTCATCAACCTAGCATTCTGACCAGCTATGAATTAAATGCACGTCTAATTATGATTCGAAGTATTATTTTTTTATTTTTTGAAAGAAAAATATTTTCTACATTAAAAAGGAAAATTTTAAGAACCCAAAATTAAGTTATGACAACCACTTAAGAAATGGGTTTCACATTGATATAAATATCATTATAAGATATATGTTGAATTATAACATTTGTAAATTGACCAATTGAATATCAAATCAACAAATTCACTAATACAATGATTATATATTTGGCACCATGGTAGTTTCTATTTCTTAAAGTGTTTTTCGCTTAAAAAAACATCAAATTAATGCATATTGGATGTTTTTCAGTGATTTTGATGTGTTGGTGTTAAAAATATAAAAAAATATGAAAAACATTATTTTAATACATTTTCAACTAAAAAACACTTTTAAAAAGTATCATACATCATATTATTAAACACAAAAAAAAAATCATGATACAAAGAAAAACCTCAATAATCATTAGCATTATCAAAAAAAGAAAAGGGTAAGGGTTAGATCTCTAAACCTATGTTGCCCAAAGTTTGAGAGTTGAAATCATATCACAAAGCCTAATTGACTCTAAGGCTTACGTCCAAAAGCTCACTTGATACTCGGAGACAAAAAACAAATCAAATTCATTGCTCGTAATAAATGAAAGAATGAGCTTTTATTTTAAAAATAATAGTGTTTATTCTTAGTTATGTATAATAAATATTCTAAAAATAAGAATATGAATACTTAGAGAATAGAAAAAAATATGAACCCTTTACTTGGATGGTTCAGATGGTATATATAGCCTCTGAACTTTGTCATACTGTTTGAAAGAAGGGGTTTGAACATCATTTTCTCCTGATATCATTAATAAGGGATAGATATCCCTTACACAATATTAATATTGATGAAAATATGATAGGCTTTTAGAAGACTTTTATTTACCTAGGAATGTAAAGGGATGATCATTCTTAACTTTTAATATTTTATGTTAAAAGACAAAAAAAAAAAAACAAATCTTTGTGACCTAATATAGGGCGTAAAAAGATTATCAACTCTATATGTATTTGGACCTTGAATGATTCCAAAATCAGGGGTGATGGGTTTGGCATCTCGTCAAACCCACATGTACTAGGACTCAGCGCGTAGCTGAACCTAATGATGTTGGGTTTGTCAACCACGTGCACTCAGGCTCAGCACGTAGCTGAACCCAAGAACATTAGGTTTGGCATCTTGTCAAACTCACATGTACTTGGGCTCGGCGCGCAGCTAGAATCAAGAGTGTTGGGTCTGTCATCTCGTCAAGATCATATGTACTTGGACTCAACACGTAACTGAACTCAGGGGTGTTAAGTCTGGCATCTCGTCATACTAACATGTACTTGGTCCTAATACATAATTGAACCCAAAAATGTTGGGTCTAGGATCTTGTCATGCCCATATATACCTGGGTTTAATGCGTAGCTGAAATTAAAGACATTTGGTTTGATACCTCGCCAGATTTACATGTACTCCTAAAAATATTAAGCTAAGTTAAATTCATATCATCTAGGCTTGATATTATAGCAGGTGTACATATAATGAGATATCACACTTCCTATAACCCTCTTTTTAATCATCAACTTTTAAGCAAACATTTATATACACACACACACTGAACCATCACATATAATTAAAGACTTTTATTACTGGTAATCAGATGCTCATAAAACCAGGTACTGCAGTCACTTCAACTCCAAAGAAACAAGGGAGCAATGCTTCTGTCCAAGAAGGGCTAGTTCCAAATGAAAAGATGGATCCTATTGTTTCCTTCAGCAGACCTCCCCCGTTACCACCTGTTCTTGTACTATTGATTGCTCTTTCGTTGTTCGAGATGTGGTCGAACCATGATGGTGATGATGACTGACTGTTGATGCATAGCTACTACTCTCTACTGTTGGTGTTGGTGTTGATGCACATAAAAGCTTAGTGAGTGCATCCTATCCAAAATACTTCATTAGAAAATGGATTATTGTGTTTAGTGCAAAAGCAAATAATCTTGCAATGAGATTCCAGGCTCTGATGTAGCCCGCCAGAAGTGGGTTGACAAAAGGTGCCAGAAGTCTGCTGTAAATTTTTGAACAGAATTGCATTATGACATGAGGACTCTTTAGTAACCCTGCAGGGAAAAAAAAAAGGAAGCATAAATGTCATCTTGCTATGAGTTCGATGCCCGTGGCCGTTTTGCTAATGAAAGTTAACGTACATTCTGCAGCTTTTGGGAAATCGTCAAATATTGCGATCACATTCTTTAACAGAGTCTGTATTTGTCAGTTGAACAAAGAGCACATCCAGAAGAAAGCGAAGTTGTTAAAATCGGGTAATAGAATTCGTTAGAAAGGATGTTCTTTGACCAAAAAGATTTAGGGAGTGTTGGAATCATGTTAATTTGATCAATTACCAGAACTATGCCTCCTGGTTTGATGGGTGATTCTATCACAACCAGAGCTTTCCTGTAGCAAAGCGTATTAGTGAGAAACTCGTTTTCTTATGAAATTTGGAGGTCAGAAATGTTTGTTGAGTTGGTTATTACTTAATAACAAGTCTGTCCTCCTTTTGAGAACATTCATAGAAGCTGCATCCTTTGGTGAAGGGTATCTGTATCGTTTTCCATTCTGCATAGAGAATTCTCATCAATTTGTTAGACTGTTACGAAACAAATACATCTTAATGCTACACAATGGCTGATGATTATACCTAGGTGCCAATTCACTCCTGCTGTAAATTCATCATCTTCACATACATGTTCAAGAATGAACTTCACATTCTGGCCCATGCCTGCTGTAAGTTGTCCAAAGAAATGCATAACCTCCTGCAGCGATGCATAACAGGGTCTCTTATGCGCTATAGGCTCTCTTGATAGGAAGAATCGGGAAATATGTTTGTCAGATATAAAACAAAGTCTAACGAAGAATAAGAAGTTACCTTTTTCCCTTGCATTGGTTGAAGGAAGGAGCAGTCCTCAAAGAAACAGTCATCCGAAATATAGCCATCTAGTTCCTTCAACTTCTTCTCATTGATGCATGTATAGAATTGCTTGATCATATGGGATGGAGAAGGACCCAATTTGAAGTCGAAATCATCTGCCGCTGACACAACCATATTTACCCATCTTTTGTTGAATGATTTGTTACTTGCCCGTTTTCTTAAACATGTTATCTTCATCTTGTTATGCATTGATTTAGACGACCCTTTGAAGGGTGAGAAGCCAAAAGTGAGTCCAGCCACTCCTTCGGGGCAGATGGTCTGCGGCGGGAGTTGGCCATAGAAATTGACAGTAGCTGCCATTGGTGACTCGCATAAGAAAATGGTGATATTGAAATGTACGTATGGAAAGGACTATAAGGATGAACCAAATATTAGAGAATCGAGCAAAGAATAAAGTAGCATGTTTTTTGCCTTGACAGGAAATCAAAGAATTTTCTCCACGTACTAGGCATGACAATGCGAGTTTGAGCCGACGAAGCGTAAAGTTTGTGAAGAATCTCTGGGACTAATTCCACCTGGTCACTTTATGTAGTTTAAGCCTTCAAGGTTTCTCTTGAAAGAGTTTTTCTTTAGAATGCTATCTACACGAATGCTTCATTTGGGATTTTAGAAGACAAATTCCCGACAGTACAAATATATTTATGGTGATATTAGATGTACACAAGAAGCTGAAAAACTCTGAAATTCTCACTTTCATATTTCACCATGACTAAACTTTACTCCTGTTCATAACACAATCAACGAATAAATAAGATGTCTCGAGGCCTCGGATGGAATAGGTAACACCATGAACTACCCTCGCGACTTTGAAGGTTCTGAATTGTAATATGATTAGAGTGGGAGCGAAGTGGTTTATGAGAAGGGAAATGACTACTTGTTTTGTTTTGATCAAGTCCCTGGGTTTACCTAGAAAAATAAAATGTTTCAAAGTTCCTTGTGCAAGGCCCACAATGGATTGTTCGATGGTTAAGGTCAGATAGCATGTCTGGTTCAAACCTTGTCACGATCATAGCTTGTGGCTGGTACTAAACCTACATTTTGATTCCTATACCCTGTGGAGTCGCGTTTGTTTACGCCATGACACCTCCAAAGCTTCAAATTCTTTTAAATTTTGGTCTAGTTACGTGTTTGGTCCCTTCAAAAATTTCCTACGCATTAAACATTTACGTTAAGCAGATTATATGATTTGGAAACTAGATAGCAAATTAGCATTAAACATGGGGAGTTGTACCAACCACAGAGATAGAAACAAAAACATGCTTTGTAGCGAGAATCGGAGGTTAGGAGGCATGCCAGCGAAATTGTTGTCTTGCACGAGGGTGTCGGTTGAGATTCTGTGGATCATAAGGCAATTAATCATGATTAAACAATTAATGGTCTTGTGTTTTCGGGTGACAATTGTGCTCGCGATTTTCTTCTCTCCTGTTATCTTCCAGTGCTCCCTGTTTTTTTATGTAAACAATGGGAACAGTGTCAGCGTTTTCCTGATGGGCGAAGACAGATTTAGAGCATGGCCAATAGAAAAAGATGAATTTGCCAAGGTTGGCTACCCATGTGACCCAGACAAACAGAAGATTGTCCAGTAGTTGCATTACATAACAATGAAAACGGCTGCTAAATGTTCCAAAGATTAAAGAATCCTAGTTGACGTGATTTTGCCCACACTGGCAATCTGCACATGGTAGACAGATACCCTAGTTTCTACAGCTGACCATAAGGTTAAAATAATCCAAAATGGGAGCTTCACATATCAAAATAGGTCTCTCTCTCTCGGCTAGAATCAGTTTTCCTGTGTAAATTTCTTCACCAACTGAAGGCTCAAAATCAATAGAATTGTCAAATACTGGCAGTGTGAAAGAATTGTCGGCGACAGTCATTGAACATGTTAGTTGATAGTTGTGGTACTCTCTCCTGTATATGAATGCGTAATTCAGCATCAATTACACATAAATTTGCAATAGAAGATGGTGGACAGACCTGCATCAGTAATATAAGTTTTTTAAATTTCAAAGGTTGTTTCCCTGAAAACATGGGCAGAAACATTAAAGCAATACAGGTTTTGCTTCTCAAGGCTTGTTCAAATTGCTTCTAGTTAAACTAATATATGTCCGACAAAAAACAATGAAAACAACCCAACAAGTCTTGCCTCCTTGTAAAACGTGTATGTTGTACCCATCCCCCTATAAGTTTTATTGACCAAAAAGTCTAGAAGCCTGCCCGAGATCCAGCAAAAAGCTCCTAGATAGCTCTGGAAGCCGCACGTGTTCCTGGGCAGATATAATCTGAGCTATCACCATGTATATTAAACAATGGATCATTTGTTCAGTCAATCGGTCACCAAACCATACTGTGAAAATCAATATCTCCCAAGTTGAGCTACAAGGAATCTTGTACAGCCTGACAAATTGGCTGGCATGCCTCCCAACCCTTCACCATTATCAACAGCCATTGTTTCACTCTCCTAATCAATAATCTCCAGGACCTGGAATTGCAATGAGTTGTTGTTGCACTATATAAACTTCTTCCAAGTCCTGACCGAAGCAACTCAATCAAATATCCATAATTATCAACCCAAGCCTCTTCAAATAGTAAAGCTCAGCACATACCTTGATATACACAATGAACAAGGTCCGTGATATTACTGCTGCTGCACTTGACAGGATTTCCAGGGGCACCAGGCCACTTCCAAAGAGAGGGCAGATAAAGTCAAGGATAGCAGCAAATGCTTTCCACTCTATTGTTTCCGTGCTATCCAAAGCCTCTTCACATCAACATCATTCCCAGAGAAAAAGCTACCCGAGGACGGCATAAAAAGCTGGATGCTACAAGTAATATTAGACATTGTATGATCGCCACAATTATCAAATCAAGCCTCTTCATCTTTTTTTGTTCTCTTTAATCCAAATTCCAGTTGAATTATTCAATTTTAGTGAGATATCATTTGGTTTCCAAAACAAAAGGCTAATAATATTCACCAAAAAAAAAAAATAGCATGCGAATGAAAATAGGCATCCCACATGATTGGCACAAAAAGCAACGGAACTAACATCGAAACCACTTGACATGCTCCTTCCTAACAAATTTCGTTGCCATAGTTATCATTAGCAATAAGCACCCACTAACAAGCATAGCCAATTGAAAGCACCAACTTGATAATATCTAAACTTGTAACTATATCACATGATGTCAAACAGAAAGCAAGTCTTAAATCGTCATCTTCACAGCATGAAATATCTTGAATTTACCTAGAATTATTAGTTGCGTGGATTTTCTTTCCTGCTTAATCTGCTCAGCCTGTTGTGTAAGATAGTCATGTTTCCAGAAAAGGCACTACCTACCAGTACCAATAATGCTTAGAAATAATAACCAGGAACTTCTAAATATACAAAGGCATTGCCATCATCTAAATCTAAGAATCAAGGTGGCTCAATAGCCTCAAAGCTCATACAAAATTTTCATTTGTGAAGGATGCATTTATTGAAAAAAATTATACTTTTGTTTACCTCCAAGTTCTAATGCCTTCGATTTCACAGTGGGAAAAATTATATAACAGACAGCCTCCAGACTAGGCAAATTAGAGCATGAAGTTTTAAGACTTATGGTTTGACAGCATCAAACTCCAATCCAGAATGATACCATGAGAAAACATGAAATAGCATGGAAATGGGCTGGTAAAGCATAGTGAAACCAAAAGTTTTGGGGATTCACAAATTAATTGTAACACAAGAATTTTGTTGTATTGACCCGTCCTAATCCATTTTCAAGTACAACCAAATACCATAACGTAGTCCAACAAGAAATATCCAATAGTCCTCAACCGCAAGTGTTCACAATCAGATACGCTGACAACCATTACATGCTCAAACATGATCCATTATTGTTCAAGTTCTAGGTCGACCTATGAATTCAATCTCTCTCGAGTTGATCTGAACAGAATCTTGTACAACCAAATGAGTTGCTGGCATGCCTCGTAACTTCCCATTGACTTGACAAGCCTATCCACATTTCCTCCCTAGACCAGATATCCCACCTATAGACCCCCACATCCCACCCACCCCACCCATAGAAATATTGAAGTAATTCCTGACTTCTTAGAACTTGCTATGGAATATGCATGGAAAAATTTCTGCACTACAACAACAAATGATCATGTAATCCACGATACCTGTTTTGCTAGACACTTCACCAAGCTTACATTTCAACGGTAAATTCATATTTGAGAAAATATTGAAAATGTTGGGATATTCTGATTGATATTAAATATTGTAGCATCACAGACAATTTATATCTTCTATCTTATTTTCAGTTTTCCTGCCATTAGGAGGAATTTTTTTATTTGGACAGATCAAAACTTATTGTTGGTTACAGTCCAAAAAAAGCAAATCTCTACCCTGCTATTTAAGCAACAGCATGATATGCCACAGCAGCTACCATCTCCAATGCATGCACTCTAGGCTCTTAGAGAGTTTGTTTCCAAAGGGAATTCAGATAGATTGATATTAATTGATGATAAAAGAACTTTTCATTAACATAATCTACCCTTTTATTTGCATAGCATTCCCATTCTAACAGAATAATATTCTTGAACATATTCATCAAGGTGTCTGAAATAGTTCTCATGTTTAATGGCATAGAGCATATACATAACAATGTGATAGCAGGATAAACACTAAAATTAGGAGAAATATGATGCCAGGAACACTAAATCTCAAATGTTAAGGGACCACTAGAATGTAATGGAAAGCAATTCTGTCAAACACATGACATAGGTTTTGAGCACATATTTTAAATTCCCCGACAGCCTACCAGCAAGGTTCTTTCAAAGAAATAACCTGCATAACATTTGCTAACTCAACTTATCTAGAAAAAGATCAGAATCAATGAATTTTTAAGGAAATAAATTGTTCATCAACAAGGACGCAATGGAGAGACATCAACTCGAATTAGTACGCAGGTAAAACAAAGCAGAAGAGTCAACAATTACAAGAAAACGTTTCAAGGTGTCTAACTAGTTAATCTTATCCTCTACATTAAATAACAGGAATATCAGCATTACCATGGTAAACTAACCTCCACGATACCATCATACCAGGATGGAGGGATCTGAGCTAAATATCAATGTCCTGTCCTGATTTTTATTTTTGATGATCAGCATAATGCACCTTGCTCTAATTAATACTGAGAACATCATTATATCTCACATGCTGTAACTTTAACATGCACCTCACAGCAACTGGAACGACTCATTCATTGATCAGTGTGACGACTTACTGAATGTATTCTGGAAGAGTTGATACGAAGGATAGGGAGGATTTTCAGTGTTTGAGTGCATTTAATCATTAAATACTCATTTCAAATACAGAATGGATTGTGCAAATATTCAGTAGAAGCTATAATTGAGGACTCCTGATTGAATAAAAGTATTTCATAGTTCACTTATGAAATGTAAAAACCAAGGGGTATCTGTTGCCTCTCATGGAAATCAAGAGAATTTTCTATGCCTCATGGTCCATTGATCCATAGAAAAGCACCATCTTGTTCCGGTTCCAGGGACACTATCACTTGTTTATACAGCCTTATTAACTCCGCATATATTTCTTTACTTTGAGGATGTGAAGTATCATTAACAAAAAAGGTATGACTTTTTCTACCTACTTGAATCCAACTAGAACCAGGTTCCTTGCGGAGATTTTTTTCTTTCATTTCTTTTCTTAATCTTCCAACAGCATTCCACATACCAACAGAAGCATAAATATTTGATAGAAGAATATAAGCAGATTCGTTTTCAGGATGAATTTCAAGAAGTTTTCTTGCTGCAACTCTTCCCAGCTCAACATGTCCATGGATATTGCAGGCAGATAGAAGAATTTGCCATATATGAACATCAGGTTGAATAGGCATGTGATCTATGGTTTTCTTTGCATCTTCCAGGAGCCCAACTCGACCAAGCAGATCAATCATGCAGGCATAATGTTCTAAGTGTGGGATTATTCCATGAAGTTCAAACATAGAGTCTAAGTAGTGGCGTGCTTCTTTCACGAGCCCTCCATGGCAGCATGAACTAAGAACACCAAGATAAGTTATCTCATCAGGTTCTATTCCAAATTGAGACATCTTGTTAAAGAGATCAAAAACTTCTTGATAACAACCATGATGGGCGTATCCCATCATCATGGCATTCCAAGCAGCCAAACTGTTCATAGATGAACTCCTGAATGCTTTCTCTGCTTGTCCAATGCTTCCGCACTTGCAATAAATGTCGATGACAGAACTTTCAACAAAGCTATCCTGATCAAATCCAGTTTTTAATACTAGGGAATGAACTGCTCTTCCCAGTTGCATATCTGTTATAGCACTACAAGCTTTAAGGATAATGCTGAAAGTTCTACTGTCCACTTTACGGTGCAAGCTCCATATGGTTTGATACAATGCCAAAGCATCAGTATAATAGCCAGCACGGACAAAAGTAGTTATCATCGTATTCAGATGAACCAAGTTTACCTTATCAATCTCAGCAAACACCCTTTTGGATTCATCCATACTGTTGCATCTCCCATACGCTGTTATCAAGCAACAAATCATAGAAACATCAAACATGAATCCACATTTAACAACAAGTGAATGGATTTGTATCACCTGCTTTGTATTGTTTGAATTGGACACTGCTTCAAGAATGCTAGCCAGAGTATGTATAGTAGGTTGCAGTGACAACTCACGCATCTGATAGAACACATCTAGAGCCTGATTAACAAATCCATTCTCAGAACATGCAGAGATCAGAGAATTCCAAGAAACAGAATCTCGTATAATCATGTTATAAAAAACTCTACAAGCATCGCAGATTTTCCCACACTTCCCATACATGGACACCAAAGCATTGCCGACAGAGACCACCTGGAAATACCCTGTCTTATGACAAAGTGCTTGAATCTGCTTCCCTGCATTCAAAAACTTCACTCCTCCAATCATTGACAAAACATTAATTAAAGTATACCCATTCACATCCAAACCTAAGGAAAGTACAATTCTAAACAACTCCACAGCTTCATGACCATCAGAAGCAGTTCCTATTCTCTCAGTCCAAGAAACAACATCTGGTTCAGCAATTTCATCAAACACCTTAATAGCATCAACCTCTCTTCCACACCTAGCGTACATGCTCATAACAGCATTGCTAAAATGCATTGAAGAACCACGTAAAAATCCCATCTTTACACCAAAACCATGAATTTGCTCCCCTTCTCTTACATCAAACAAAGCCCCGACCACACCAGTTAAGCTAAATGCATTTAACTCTAAACCTAACCCTCTCATTTCAACAAAAACCTGTTTTCCCTTCTCAAACTCCTCATTCCACACATACCCATTAACCATAACAGTACAGACCACATTATCCAAATCTAAACACTCCTTAAAACATCTCTCAGCTGACCCCAAATCTCCATTCTTTGAATAATTGTCAATCAACCCACTAATCACAAAGCTTTTAGACCCAAACCCAAGTTTTAAACAAACCCCTTGAGAAACCCAATTCTCTCTCAAACTCACACACCCTTTAATTAAAGAACTCAAAGTAAACACATCAGGCACCAAACCCACATGCCTTAATTCATTGAAAAGTCCCAAAACAGTTCTAGAATCATTCGCCCTTGCAAACCCAGAAATGATTGCATTGTAAGTGATGATATCGGGGTTTTGTGTGTCTAAGAAGAAAGAAAGAGAGCGAGAGAGATTGTTGTTGTTGTTGTTGTTGTTGTTGTTGTCAAGTTTGGAGAAGTGAGAAATGAGAGCTGTGGATACGTAAGGGTCAAGAAAGTGACCTGATTTGATGAAGAGAGAGTAGGTTTGGTCGGTGAGGAGAGGAGATGACAAAGTGAGTGAGGATTTGAGAGCTTGAGGATAATCTTTTCGGGAGATTAGGGTTTCGAATTGAGAGAAGGAGAGAGTTTGTGCTAGGGCTCTTAGCTTCTTCATGCATGCATGGTGGTGGTGATAAAAGAGGTTCTGGTTTTGGTTGCGCGAGGTTTTTTAAGGGTTTAAGCAACCAACAGGTGGTTATAAATTATAATGACGTGCTAAACGCGGGAAATGAAAGGAGGGTTGAGTCGAGAAATGAGCGAATCCGTCGGAATCATGTAAAGCTTGTTGTTGGTTTCAACTAATTTTATTTCATGAAAAACGTTTTTAAAGTTAATTTCAAAACTATAATAGTAATAAGTAGTTTATTTTCCGTGCTCTCACTAGGATTGGAATAAAAAAAATTAGAGCATAAAAAATAATATTTAAATTGTTGAAAATATTTTAATATTATCATTAAATTTAGTATAATGATTTAAATTTAAAAACACTCAACCTAAATATTTACATAACTTAGATTTTAAATTAGATTTTATGGCAGCGACATAAACTTATTATTGATTGACAAGTTCAAA
>Ga0325411_1005152_pt1 | contig 14526 bp, 9 predicted proteins | sample PopdelMetagenome_13_FD_206181 | JGI IMG/M metagenome (GOLD analysis project Ga0325411, IMG submission 206181) | Populus deltoides microbial communities from Bellville, Georgia, United States - Xylem-PdIQD-R4 | ecosystem: Host-associated > Plants > Phyllosphere > Stem > Wood/Secondary xylem... | reverse complement strand
TTAATCTAAAAAAAACATCCTAGAACATGCAAAATCAAAAGGGAAACTAAGACTTCCATTGAATGATATATAATGATAGAATAATTGGTTATGAGTTCATGATCTTATACATAAATACTACATATTTTTCAGTCTTTATTAATATGAGATATTTACCACTGAAATGTATAATCCACAAGATTTTCCCTCATGCATGAGCTCAATCCATTCGAGTACAACCTGTACTCCAATATTATATAGAAGCACCTTCAATAATTTAAGTACGATATCCAAAGCTTGGAGTCTAACTCCTTTGCTCAACAATGAAGAAACATATAGAGCCATTGGAGCCTATTCACAATCGTTGTTCATCCCAAGTTGAACCATCGGCTGCAATACCAATTTGTTAGGGAGTAATTGCCTGTGTTTGAGGAGATGCAAGAGCTTCCACGCTCGTATTGGGTCTCCTCGCACGAGGTCTTACATACAATAATGGACACCACCTCCATCTCAGAGCTTAAATTACAAGTTACAAGTTGATTTTATGTATATGCATTTGCAATTACAACGTAGAGAGCGCATGAGTGACCCTCCTTCACAGCCCCACCCCTCCATAACTGCATGAAACCACCCGTTTTTCCCTAACATACCTCGAGATGCAAGATTTCGAAGTCCAAAATCCCATTTTATATACAAAAAAACAGAGGTTAAACATACAAGGGAAGCATGCGTGGATCCTCCTCAAACCAAAACAGAGCATGTCTAGCCTAAAATCATGCCAAATATTCTGTCATTAATTGTATATTTTGAAGCTGATTCTAAGGTTGAATTCCATGGCTGTATTGTAGCAGTAGCATAACTTTAGCCTCACAATTTACATGCTTTCTAAATAAACCTCTCAATCACTTTGTATATAACATACAACTTCTATCAATAAAGAGTGTGGAAAAACCTTCATTGAAATCACGGCAATATTTACTTCTCTACAAAACATGTGAAAACAACTCTAATTGTGCGTATTTTCCAAAACAAATGCTTTGGTTGTCTAAGTTCTTATGATAAATTATCAAAAACAAGATAACGATATTGAAGAATAACTTGCGACATATATTGCGCGTATTTTCTAAAGCAATGAGAGACATGGATTGTATGCAAGCAGAACTCGAGGAGTTTCATGTGGCCTTAGAAATCTCAACAAATTTGTAGTTAATTCTTATTGATCGAACCATTATTTTTTCAGGCCTGGTTTTTTTATCTAATAGAGGAAGTAATACAGCAGATGCAAAGACAGGAAAGGAAATTTGATGAACTCGCAGTGCAACTGAGTTGTTTTTTCCATTTCCCTAAAGGTTTCGGTTTTGAGCCTAAAGTGTACCCAAAAAAAGCTGTTCACTGCTTTCTGAAAAATTAAGGACGATTATCCTTTTTCTCTCCTAGGCTTGGCCAAAAAACTACTTCAAGAGTCCCTTTCTTACAGGTGATTGGTAAATATGATTAGTATACTATGAAGCTTAGGTTAGATTGCATGATTATATACATTTAACATCATTCTTGGAGTGATAGAAATCTTATATTTTCAATGCTGAAACTCCACGCTTAGATGTGATCTTTTTGCTGTGCTTGTAGCAGGGATGATATTATCATATCTCATTTACATTTGGCATTTTAGATATCTTCCCCAATTGGATTCCAGGCTGGTTCATTTCATAGATTCTTATGATCCATTATTGTAATACATAGAGATAACACCATATTGATTCGGGTGAACTGTAAACTGTGCAAAATGGAGATGAAGAGTCTAACTTATTTCAAGAGAAAACACCAGATTGATTATGTTTTCCATCCTATATGTACCATGATGATGATGGTGATAATGATGATGATTATTATTTATTCAATTACATAATAATGCAGAACATTTATATGAAAGTTGACAAATTGCCAAGCATAGAATTAAAATCTTTCGACCTCTGATAAACCTGACAGTTGATTCCTAAAATCTGTGTTCTATAATCTATATGTTGTGCTTGGGATAAATCTTGACTGGAAGGCCCTTGTTTGGGAAGGGCATGGGGTCACGTACGACTATCTCGTCTTCAACCATTGCAGTCCATTTGTAGTTTGTTATCAGATGATGAATTATCAATAACACTTCGGTTCGAGCAAATTCCGCACCAGGGCAAACTCTCGGCCCTGCTCCGAAAGGAATATAGGTGTATGGAGGAACTGATGACTTTGAGTTCGTGTCGAATCGTGATGGATTGAACTTTACTGGGTCTTCAAAAACTTTATTGTCCAAATGTGTGCTAGTAGCTAACCAGAACACCTGAGATTGATCATAGATTAGGTCTTAAAGCTAAGCTTCAGACGCAATACCATTGCTAATATATAAAGAATAGGGTTATCGCCATACCTGCCATCCTTTGGGGATATCATAGCCGTTGAAAGTGGTGTCTCTCCAAGCATGCCTGAAGTTGCCAATGATTGGAGGTGTTAATCTCATGAGCTCTTGAGCCACATTCCATGTGTACCTCATCTTCTGGATTTCTCTCCAGCCAAGCTGCCCATCACTTGCAATTGATCTGACTTTAGCAATTTCATTTTGCTCTATATATAGACATTCAGAAATTTTACGATTAGATTTAGATTATAATACTCATGAAACGTAATCAAATGTTTTGGGCTAATTAACATGGTTCTCCTAGATTTCAGTTACCTTCAAGCACCTTGTCGTAAACACTGGCATTTTTAGCTAGTTCCCTGACAATAAGGCTTAGAAGAACTGAAGTGGTATCATGGCTTGCCATCATTAGAGCAATGAGATTGTTGATGATCTCCTCATCTGGCAAGGTTTTTCCATTTTCATCTCTCAGACTAAGCAAGCACAGGATAACATCATCATGAGAACCCATGCTTCCATCTTCCAATCCTCTCTTTCTTTCCGCGATCAGATTAGTAAACAGCTTGAAAATCCTGCCTCGAGCCTGGACTGCTTTTCGAAAGGTACTCCCTGGAAGATTCAGAGGAATTGACCACATACCTTTAACAGCAATTGTAAAGTCCTTGAACAATCCATCTCTTTCCTTCGCTTCTGGTAATCCAAAAAGCAGACTCGCCGTAGCAATGAAACTAATCTTCTTCATCAGTAGTACTACTTGCACAGTCTCTTTGTTATTTAGCTCCTGCAATTGGCAAAGTTACACAAGAAATTATGAAGAGTTGGATTTATATATGTATTTGGAGTCTGTTTCAGGGCCATAATCATAAAGGGTACTAATTACCATTACCTGCAATACTTGTTCCTTCACCAAAGAATCCATCTTGCTAACATATCTTTGGATGCACTCAGAATTTAAGAAGCTCATTATAGCACTTCTAACAAGCTTATGTGGAGATCCATAAAGATCGAAGATGTTGTTCTTTCCTAGTATGGCCAATGCAGAAGTTGCTAGCTTGGCAGCAATCCCATTATCGCGGCCGCTAAATATGAACTTATGACTAGCTTCACCAGTCATGACTACCACGTTTTCACCCATGAGTGATGTCTTGAATACTGGTCCATACTTGATAGTACGCTCTTCAATCCATTTACCAATGTTGTTGTGCTTGTGGGCTCGAAAGAAGCTTATTGACTCTCCAATGAAAGGAAGTCCTAATTTCCCTGGAGGAAGTTTCTTCCTCTGTATTAGTGAGAATCTATAGGTCCATATCACGGCGACAAGGGTTGTCAGGGTGGCTAGACTAATTACAGTTGTAGAAGAGAGCTTATCCAGGCCAAATACTGCTTCCATGATAATTATTAGTGTGAAGAAATTGATGGTATGAGTGAATCATTCATTAAAAGCTTATTTATACACGCAGAGGAGCAAAAGCAACACAAAATTAAGGCAGGATTTGATTACTGCAGAACAAAAAGCCCATGTTTTGTCTGTTTCAGCTTCCAGTGAAGACATATATGGGAATCCCTTGAGAGGATTAATTGGCCATGCTGAAAGCTGAAAGGTTTTCCTCAGTACTCGTAGATTTGTATGCAATGCTCAAATTCCTATTTTTGTCTTGGTTTTAGTGATTACCTTCTTTGTTTTTTGCAGAATGGAGCTTCTTGACATATATAGTTTGACCTCGCCAAAAAAAGACAAGAAAACAGTAAATTATTCTTTTACTAAAAGTAAATATAATTATGAGAAAGGGACTTTGATGCTATGTTTATATTTAATATTTTAATTGCAAAAGTAAACTATAGAATTGAAAGCAATTTTTCTCATTTATATAATTGAATGCAATGTTGATGGACTCTTAAATGAATTATATAATTTTTAAATTCTTTTGGTTTATCCATTTTGGTCTTAAGAAATTAGAGGGATATTAAATTCCAAGATCCTGGACTTTTAATTATATGGAAGTAAATTTTATTATTATTTCACTGGTAAAAATAAAAACCATCTTATTTTTATAGATCAAGCTCCTCTTGTAACATAAAATAAATTTATTTTTAGAATAAAAGAGACAAATATAGAAAAAAAAAATATATATATATATATAAACATGTTTGGTTGAAAAAACAAAAATAAAAATATAAAATAAATTTATTTATGATACAATTCTAAATTAAGTTTTTTTACTTTCAAAATAAAAGGAACAAAGAGATTTATCTCCTCTATTTCAATTATCTTTATCATTTCAGTCTCGTATTACAGTAACCAACTACTAAATTCTCTTAGATTCAAGTCATTCTATTACCATGAATGGTAACACAATAATTTACAATGAATCAACACCTTTTTGTTTCCATGATAAACACCTATATGTTCTTTATGCTGGGCAAAGATTTCAACATAAACTCTCCTGGATGGGCATAAAACATTTGTGATTATTTGTTTTCATTAAATGTATGCGCTATGAATGATGAACTCCTAAAAATCCAACTAGTCTGGGAATAGGATTCTCGAGTTAGATAATTAGTTAATCAATTGGTTCTAGCAATCTCCTTAATTCTTTCCAGCCAATGTAGTTGATAGCTTATACTTGGTCCTTGGTATGTCAAAATGGTTTGCGGCTAATACCTGTAAAAGATTCTCTTCAATGGAGATGAGGAATCTCCAATGTTTAAATAAGTATCCTTTTTGGAAAGAGAAAAGTACAATAATATTCTAAAAATAGATGTTCTAAAAATATATATACAATAGAGAATAAAGATTGTGAACCTTTTTTCTGAAAATCTTATGGTATATTTATAGCCCATGAGTCTTGTTTTTTTATGAAAAGAAAGGTTTGAAGTGTAATCTTACCCTGATAGCATTTAATGAGGAATAAATATTTCTTACATCTATATTAATATTTGATGGGAATATGGTGAGTCTTCGAAGGACTTTAAACACCTAAAAAGGTGTGAGAAGTTTAGAGTTTAAGACGTAAAATGTAGCTAAGCATATAGAGACTAAGTTCTTCCTCGAGATTAGACTAAATGAACGTGGTCATTTCAATGGACATGCCAGGGAGAACGATCGTTACCTTGAACTTTGCTAATTACCGAGGCCAAAAGTCTTGAGTCTAACATCTTTACAAGATTCATGTTGTCTTGGACTCGGCTAGCTAACAAGTCCAAGTGTATTGGATTTAGCGGACTGCCAAGTTTAAGTGAATTAGATCTAACATGTTTATCAGACTCATGTTATCTTAAATTTCTCTAATTGTTAAGTCTAAGTGTCGGGCTTGTTTCAGTACAAAGCCTAAAAGGCGTTTGGGTTTAGCTTGCATCAAACTCAGTGTTCCCGAGACTTGGCATGCTACCAAACTCAATTGCACCTGGATCTGGCTAGCGCCAAACCCATTATGCCCAAGGCTTAGCATATTATCAAGCCCCCGCGTGGCTGGTCTTGAAACGCTATTAAGCCTTCACTTGAGGTATACTCATTCAATGTGCCTAAAAAATAAGGGTCATAAGAGTTTTTTAAACCCATTAAAAATAGATTTGTCAATGAATAAATTATGAGAATTTTTAAATCAATAACTATATAATTTTTTATTTTTCTACTTAGAGTATTATCGTATCAGCTTTTATGTATTGAAATTAATCATACAAAGCTTTTAAATCAAAGGTTTTCCTGGTTGATTAACGGTGAGATTGAGTTAAACATCTATTGTTTGGGTTTGCAATCTAAACTGGCCCAATTCACCTGGACTATTATTGGGTTTTCATAAAGCCCAAAAAAGCCCTTCTTGAATTCAAAATAAAATTACAAATTAACCTGTCTCTCTCAATTAGAGAAATCGATCACGCTATCATATCTATCACTCGCATGAAAACATACACGGACACCAACCTCTCAAATCCCTTATTTTTTTCCCAAATTGAAACCCTAAAAAAACCCTAATAGATCAATTTCACGAGAGAAAATAAAGCCTGATAAAATAACTAATAATGGATCACCTTCACGATCACGAAGAGGACGAGCACGAGCACGAGGTCTACGGAGGAGAAATCCCTGATGAAGGAGAGATGGATGCCGATGTTGACATGTCGTCTAGAGCTGAAGAAGATGAGTACCAAGACCCTAACTCCAAGGTCTGTTCGATATGAACAATTATCGCTCTCTGTCTATGAAATACTTCTTCTTTTTTCTTTTTGAAATGTTTAGAATTTTTTTATTTAGTTTTTGTATTTTTTATAGGATTTAGAGGATATGAAGAAAAGATTGAAAGAGATCGAAGAAGAAGCCGGTGCACTACGCGAAATGCAGGCTAAGGTTGAAAAAGAGATGGGAGCTGTTCAAGGTATGTGTTGATTTTATATTTTTTTTTTAAGTGATTTGATTGAATTGTAGTTGAGATAATTAAGTTGATGAAGATTTATGGTATATTTTGGGTAGCTGAACCAAAATTAATTTATTTGGATTTTTGTTTCTCTTTGTTGATATTTTGGATCTGCTTTTTGCAATGTGTTTGTGATTTTTTAGTTGGGTGTTGGGGATTGCTTTGTTAGCTTGATTAGTAGACTCGTTAATGTGGCTTGATGGTGTTTTATGTGGATAATTATGTTTACTTTAATTTGTAATTTAGGGGAAAATAATATTTTGTATTCTGTTTCAAATGTTAGTTTTATTGTTACAAAACTCACATGCTCTTTTGTTCCTTGGATATGTGTGAAGATTCTCCTGGTGCTTCTGCTACTCAAGCTGAAAAGGAGGAGGTGGATTCCCGATCCATTTATGTTGGTAATGTGAGGGTTTGCTATCCTTTTCTCTCTTTATTTGTCACATTTAATTGCATTACATGATTGTGTGCATATATGATATATCCTATTGTTTTCCTGCATGTCTGTCTGTTGGCCGTATATTTTGTGATGTCAAATTTGTGTCTTTTTCTTTACTTTCTTATGATGATAAATAGATGGTGTGTAACTGTATTTCAGAGGAAGCATTTGAATGATGATTTGATGTATTAGAAGTATTGATGGGGGGTATAATTCAGGGTGCAAAACTTGGTTACTTGATGCAGTGCAATATACCAGTTTAGTTGCTCTGTGAGTTGTGCTTCATGATTTCTTTTCAGGAAAATCTTTCTCTCATTTATGAACCTTTGGCTCTGCTTCATTATTTATAATGTTAGGCAAGTGTATTAGATCCTGGTTCATGAATTCAAGTTCTTATTCATTGCAATTGATTTCCTTTGTCTGTTACTTATTGATATGCTTTTATTTCTTTGGAGTGGAAAGTTGCACTGTTTTGTGTATTCCATGTTTCAACAAGCGACTCTCTTAAGAAGCTTGTCTGACAGAGAATAACATTTACTTGTGTGCTTAACACCAGGTGGATTATTCTTGTACCCCTGAAGAAGTGCAGCAGCATTTTCAGTCCTGTGGAACTGTGAATAGAGTGACTATTTTGACTGACAAGTTTGGTCAACCAAAGGGATTTGCTTACGTTGAGTTTGTAGAGGTTGATGCTATTCAGAATGCTCTCTTATTAAATGAATCAGAACTTCATGGCCGCCAGTTAAAGGTTTTTTTTTTCTTTAGTTGTTTTACTTTTGTATTAAATTTTTTCCATCCTTAATCCTTGATTGATAAATTTCTTCCTAAAGAATGAATTTAAAGACCTCTGATTTGGAGGAGTGCTACTTCAACGATTCACCTGGAGGGCTTTTCGCCCCTTGTTATAATCAATAATTACTAACAAGTTCCTAATAAGATTGTAATTGTTTATGATTCTTTCTCAGGTCTCTGCGAAGCGAACCAATGTTCCTGGAATGAAGCAATTTCGAGGAAGGCGCCCAAGCCCTTATGGGCTCAGGTCCCGGAGGCCATTCATGCCAGCTCCCTTCTATCCTGCATATGGTTATGGGTAAGCAACTAAAATATTTTTGTGTGTTGATAAATGAAATTTTATGTCTCCATTGTTTTTCTATTGGATATTCTTTTGATATTCAAACTATTTGATATGCATACTTTATCTAGAAACATTTCACTTGCCTTTTAGTCTCTTAATAGATTATTTGATATTTTTCTAGCAGTCCATAAGATCTAAAAACAGCATTATGAGAATGAAGATGCAATGAATCCAATAAAAGGGAGGAGGTTTCAAACAGATTCCTTTACTTCATGCCCTCTCTACCAACTTATATGTTGCTCAGTCTACCTCTTCATTCTGTCATATTCCTTGCAGGGATATTAATTTTTTTGAGTTTTTTAAGCAGCAGATAATGCTGTTAATGGTTAGGATGTTATGAACTGAATTATTAGACCTGTGATGTAGTTCATTAATATGTTGGGGTTGTTTAGTGTAATGAATTCTATCCCTCACCTTAAGTGGATACTAAATCATTTGTCTTTTGATTGGAAGATTAGCAAAATTTATTAGTTCACTGTGGTATATGTATCCTAGTTCTCTTTCACGAATATCTTTATGGTAACCATTTTTTCTCTGCATGCATTTGAGATAATTGTGACTGCGCAAGTGTGACCTCTTTACAAGCATTGAGAGAATGAGAAGCCTAGCTGCTAGGTTGATTACCATGGCTGTTCACAAGTTAATTGGGTGTCCTTTCCACATATGATTGGATAAGGTAGAATTCTACAGTTCCACTTCGACATGGTTATAATGTGCCAATATTAAAAGTGGGAAAGGTCATATGCCTAGTACTCTTTGAAAGTGGCTATCTCCACCGCAATGAAAATTTATTTCTTTGTAGAGGGAGATCAAGTTGAGGATTGAGTGGAACTTAGCCGGCCGGAATAGTTTGTTATTGAGGCTTGGCTGTTGTTGGTTTCATACAGAGGGAGATCAAGTTAGGGAAAACCTGTGCCATTCAAACCATGTCTTGCTTTTTGATGGATAGGAATTCTGGAGTTTTCCTTTTACCAGTGTATCGTACAATTTCCACCGAAGTGTTTGTGATTTCATTTTGGTGCATTTTATGTTATATAGATCACTTTCTGTGGCATGGAACTCGTTTGTTTTTTTCTGTTTTTTTTTTTTTTTTGGGAAGTATTAACCTTAATGTAATCTCATGTGCAGAAGGGTTCCGAGGTTCAGGAGACCTATGCGATACAGGCCATACTAGTGAACAGGTATTCTGTTAGTAGTGATAAAAGTGGTCTGAAGACAGTTGGCTGATGCTTTGTGATGACCATATCAATATTGTGATAATTTAAGGGACGAAAAGACTAGTGTATCGTTATTTGCATGGCAAAGGCTGGAAATATTTTTCGCAATCAATAGCTTGCAAGAGTGCTGGATTCATGCTCACCAAATCTTGCATTTACCTGCTTTGGATGGACAAAGGGTGCCAAACATGCAAAATGTTGATTTTCATGTACTTGTGACTTCGTCTACCAATTTGAGTTCTTAAGTGAGGTTCTGTCAAAACTCTGGAGGACGCATAGCTGACCTTCATGCTTTTATAGCTTATAACTCAAGCGGTTTGTTCTTCAGTTTATAGATGCCACGTTAGTTCCCTTATTATCACATTGATTATCAGGTTAAGTCTTGCATTATGGTTGATTGATGTTCGGCCTTTATTCATACAGAAACGTAACACCCGAAACTGTTTAACTTAGGGGAAGTTGGAGCTATTTCTGCAGTTGCGCAAATGTGGCTATTTATGCGAAAATTCCATGTAGTTTATCAGGCTGTGATGAATTTTTTCCTGAGTCTGCCGAACCGAGTTATCTTCTTTTTTATCCAGAGACCAGAGTTAGTATCTGATCATGCCGAGCTTCAATCAATTGAATAAGCTGCATGGGCATTAGTCTATCAAATATACTTTCATTAATTCCAAGTGAAGATAGAAAATTCAGGTGCGAGAATTGCCGACCAATTATTGTCAACAAACGCAGTTCTCCTGCAAGTCATTTCTTCTTTTATATATATATATATATATATATATATATATATATATATATATATATATATATATATATATATATATTAATATAATATATTTTAAAAAAAAAAAAAAAAAAAAAAGTGAGTTTTATCTCTCTCATTCACAGCTTGTTGGGAATGCATGCCCTGAGAGTAATTTATTGTGTGTGCTTTATTCAACAATTCTGGGTAATCATCATCCAACGCTTACAAAGATGAACATATTTGTTTTATGATAAATTAACACAATTTATGTTTTAAGTGATCACAGGTTAGCTCGATCACTTGTTTTTTCTCCAACTCTAATTGATAACGGGATTTTTGGAATTACAGAATTTAAATTTTGACCACTCTCTTAGACTTGATATAAATTCAACCCAGTTCAAGCACAACAGCCTTGGATCGGCATAGGCTCTTAGCCAAGCCCCCCTTTAACACTCAAGTATTAATTTAAAACCCAGCTGGACATTTGGCTGTTGGCTCCTTAACCCCCTCTCTTTCTTGCAATTCCTCGAAGAAATCTCAAGATCAGGTAATTTTCAAGCTCTTCCTCGTACCACCTTTATTTCCTAGAACCTTAAACCTTTGTCTTCTATGTTTATTTTTCCAATCACTCTTTTTTTGTAGCAAATATTTCAATGGCTTCCTCTGAAGAAACCGATAATAATCCAGACACTCCATCCTCGTAAGTGCACATATTTTTCTCAAAAAAATATCATTATTGTTTCCTTTGTTCACTTGAGCTCATTCAGTTTCTTTTATTCTTTTGTGGGTTTGCAATTCTTAGGCCAAAGAAGATATATAAAGACCCAGATGATGGGAGGCAACGGTTTTTGTTGGAATTGGAGTTTGTTCAATGTCTTGCTAACCCCACTTACATCCATTGTAGGTTCATTTAATTCTTTTTGTTTTTTCATTCGTCGTTAGCGTTCATTTTTGTGGTTTGCAGTGGTTTTGAGAGTTTCCGTATCTTGTATTTTATCCAAAGTGAATAATTGTGGGGATTTGGTGGGGTTTTGTCTCTAAAGTTTATGCCTTCGTTACGTCTCAAATTTAAATGGATTTGGATCCTATTGTGTCCAATTTTAGACTTTTGTTATTTGCTCATTTTAATGCTGATTAAAAATAAGCTAACCTAGATGGATCATACTGGTGGATCATGCATTGATCTTTTCTTTTCATGTCTTGAATCAATTAAAATAGTGATTAGCGGAGAAGGAGATTGTTAGCTTGGTGTGTTGTTTTGTGTGTGAATGTGTCCCCTCCCGCTTTCGTCTTGGTCTTTTAATGCTAGGAGACTCCGGTGCTTACTAGTGTTTTTGCGTATTGTGAATCTTCCACTGATGATGGGCTTTTCTTTTCTTTCTTTTTTTCCCCTTAATATGTAGATTTGGCTCAGAATCGTTATTTTGAAGATGAAGCATTTATTGGCTATTTAAAGTACCTACAGTCTGGCAACGTCCAGAGCACGTGAAATTTATAATGTGAGCTAATCTCCAAAAGTATTGATTTTATTGCTTTATGATCTGTCACTTCGATAAACTTGAAATTTGAGATCAAGCGATTAACAAGTCTTTTGATGTATGTAGTGCAACGTTTTCTTTTCCCTTTCTAGCATTTTTTTTATTTACCTTTTGATCAATGAACTCACCAAGTAAGATTTCTTCAGGTATCCTCATTGCTTATATTTTCTTGAACTTCTCCAAAATGCGAACTTCCGCAATGCAATGGCACATCCTGGCAACAAGGTTAGATTTGGCTTTCTGATCACCCTCTATCTCGCCATTCAGATTTTTTTTTCAATCTTGACATTGGTTTGATGCGATAAATAGAAATTTGAGATAAACTGCATGCGTGATTTATTTAAATCTTTTTTATTGATTAGGGCCTCTCTGAGATTTTTGTTTCACCTAATTATACATATTTATCTGTTCATGCTTTAAATGCAAGATGACTTTTCATGGCTGAAATTTCTTTCTTGTTGCTTTATATTAGCATGCATGGGATGCCATCTGGCTGAAGGTTTATTCCGCTGGATTTGTTAGCATTTGATGTGACTGACATTTAGTTCATCTTGTCTTACTTTCAAGGTTTATATTACAGAATGGTGATAGTTTTGTCCTGACCATGGTCTGAGGTTCCTATTAAGCATTCTAATGAGGGTCAATATTCATGCAGTCGGTTTTTTTGTGTTTTTAGCGCTATCCTAGCTCAGATATTCTAAGTGCTTCAAGAGGCCTTTTTGGGAAAGCCAATTAAAAGTTGTTGCCTTTTAACAATAAGTTCCTCCGATCTTTGTGGTTTGCGGGAGAAATCTGAGCATATTAGCATAACATTTGCACAAAATTGAGTTTTTTGTTCATGGATATTTCTCAATTCACTTGTTGATATTGGAACTTTTAGGAGTTGGCACATAGACAGCAATTCTTTTTTTGGAAGAACTATAGAAACAACCGGTTGAAGCATATCTTACCCAGACCTCTCCCTGAACCTGTCACTGCACCCCCTGCTCCAGCTCCTCCACCTCAACCTCCTGTTCAACCTGTACCACCTGTGTCTGCTGCAACTCTTGGCATGCCGGCTGCTCCTGGTGCAGTCCCCTCGCCCATGCCTTATGGCATGCCTCCTGGTTCTGCTTTTGGAAAAAGTGATATCAGGAACAGTGGAAGTGATAGAAGAAGGTGGAAGTATGTGACTGACCTTTTTTCTGAATTAGCAGTGAAAAAATACATTAATTAGACGCATCTCTCATTTCTTTCACAAAAGACCATGATTACCAGCATTCTAATGCATTTGTCTTCTGGATATTGCAGGAAAGAAGTTTAACTTGAACCACTCTACTATCTATGTTAAAAGTAGCGGGACCAGTGTGTCTGGTAAGGTAGCTATACAAACTCGTCGACCGGGTCTATAGTGCTGAAAAGGTGTCAGGTAGATTTGATGGCCTTTTTCTTTTCCATTTTGCATCTTCTTGTTCATTGACCAGGTATTTCATGAATTATTGTTGTACCATACTGGTAAAAAGAATGATAGAGCAATCATCATTTTATCGTTTGAGGACCTGCTGAAATACTTGTTGATTTTATGAAGGTGGTGAAGCCTAATTGAACTACTCAGCTTCAGGATTCTTGGATGGGTCAGGATAAAAAGAAAAATAGCTTCGTTTTTGTTTCTGGTTCCACCCCACAGCGAGCCTCAGAGTTGGTTCCCTGTATCGAAATCTGACAACTATGTCTGAAGCATCTCGGTCCCTGCTGTCAAGCAGGGAGGAAAATCATCGAAATAAATTTAGCTTGTAATATCATTCATCAAGTGAAAAGGGTCGTAGCTGTTGTAAAAAACTGATATATCAAGAACAGACTAATGTTTATGAACTGAGAAAGAAAACAGAGAACAAAGAACAAAGTCTTTACAGTTGAAAGTTCAAGGAGTAGAAAATGTCTCGGTTGGTTACTGTCATTTTCAGTGTTTTATTTATAGAAGGAAACAAACATTACAGAAAAATAAAACACTAAAGAAATGTACCAGCTATGTTTTTTTTTATCAAAGGAGTTGTATAACAAGCTAGTCTAATCCTAGATAAGCTTAAACAAATGAATTGAAAGAAACATCCTAATTTGGATAATGCTATCAACTAACAGATAGATAACAATGCGGTAGATTACTACAAAGTAATCATGTTCCAGCTTTGGTATCAAACTTCAACACTCCTCCTTAGTTCCAAAGCTAAACATTCCAATTCTTCCCCTCAGATCTTCAAACTTGTTTCCTGTTTCTAGTTCAACTGTTGCTTTGAATTTAACAAACTCAGCAAACACATAAGATTTTGATTTCAAAAAGTAAATCCAACAAAATTTACTATAATCATCAACAAAGAGAAGAAAATACTTTGAACCATTCAATGATTCATTATGCATCGGCCCACACACATCTGTGTGTAAAAGCTGGAGTTTTGACGGTGCTTTGAATGCAATGTCAGGAAAAACAACTCTAGTTTGTTTTCCTAACTGATAGGCTTCACAAATACTCTTTTGTTCCTGTATATCTGGTAAACCATGAGTCATCTGCAGGTCAGCTATTCTCTTTAAAGTTGCATAATTGAAGTGCACCAACCGTTTGTGCCAAAGAACAGATTCATTGTCTTCACAAGTGTTAGCACTCAAACATACTTCTTTCCAATCAA
>Ga0325411_1005151_pt1 | contig 14529 bp, 6 predicted proteins | sample PopdelMetagenome_13_FD_206181 | JGI IMG/M metagenome (GOLD analysis project Ga0325411, IMG submission 206181) | Populus deltoides microbial communities from Bellville, Georgia, United States - Xylem-PdIQD-R4 | ecosystem: Host-associated > Plants > Phyllosphere > Stem > Wood/Secondary xylem... | reverse complement strand
CATGTTTGACCTTGTAAAATTTCACAACCCTTTAATTTATTTTTCCTTCGAATTTGGTCCTTGTTCTTTCAATTTATATTTTTTATTTGAATTATTTTAAAGAATTAAAATTTATTTTCAATTTCACCCTCCTTTAATTTTTTAATATGTCAGATTTAGCCTCCATTCTCTTGATTACTATTTATCTTATTTGAGATCATTTTTAAAATTAATTTTTTATTGTGATTTCATCCTCTTTTACTTATTTACTATTTTTTTAACTTTGAATTTTTTAAAACTTGATATATATATATATATATATATATATAATTTTTATGATTTTATCCTTTAACATTGAATTAATCTTCTTGATTGAGTCAGGGTCTATAATTTAATGGGTTGTGAATTTGAGAGATTAGGAGATTCGCCCGGTTCATTTATTGTTTTTTTCTCCTTTTTTAAAGCTCATGTTTTTTTAATTTAATCTTTCAACATTTGAATAAATTATAGATTAGACTCTGTTATTTTATTTATTTATTTTTTACATGATTTTTCACTAATTTTAAAAATAACATGGGTTATTTAGGATGCTTTTATTTGTCATTCTTTGTTAAATTTAGTTTTTTAAAAAGAAACTTTGGTGTTGAATTAAACTAAATCAATTGCTTAAATATAAGTATGTTGTCTTTACTTTATGATTTTTTTTTGCTTAAATATAGTTTTTTTTGTCTTTTTCTTAATCAAATGTTTCTTTTTTTATTTTTGACTTTTAATATTTGATTGATTAAAATTCATCACTTAATTTTGTTTCGACTTAGGTTCCTGAGATTATTAAGTCTAATGCCCTAAATCATAAGTTTTGTGGGTCAATTATAGTTGATTAAAATCGAGCCAAAATGTTATCATCTTATTTTGTTTTTTGAAATATATCATTCAATATAACTTGGGTTATCATTCTATTTTTGTGGATTAATAACTATCTTAATATTTTAAAAATATTTCATTTAATATGTTGTCCAATACGATTTGTATTGTTCTTATTTCATGATATTTTTATTTGCTTAAATATAATATTTTTTGGATCATTTTTTTAACTAAATGTTTTTTTTTACTTTTAATATTTAGTTGATTACAATTGAACTCTCTATTTTAGTTTGATTTGAATTCTATAAAATTATTATGATCTCATTACTTGAATTGGGCTTTTATTTTACGTTAAGATAATATATTGTAATTTAAAATTTTTTAATAAAATATATTGTTTGATATGTTGTCTTTTTAATATTTTAATTAGTATCGAGTGTTTGGCAGTAATTTTTAAATGTATTTTAATATTTTTTTATTTTTTTTTGATATAGCATATTAGTATAATTTTTATTTTTTTTTTAAAAACAATATTTTATATAAATGTTTTTGCACGGTTGCCTCAAAAGTGTTCTATATTTTAATTTGTTTTAGGTATTTTTTTAAGGATAGAATAAAAAAAAAAAGAAAAAGAAGAGTGCAGGCGAAGAATCTAGGTAATACTGAAATCAATAATAATATATAATATCACTGTCGAAACCCCATTTTACCAAAAATCTCTCTGTTCCCCTCTCTCTCGATAATCTCAACCCCAAATCTCAGAGAGACCCTCTGCTTCGCAGATCCCTTTTTCATCTTGGTTTATGAGGTATGCTCATCTTTCTCTTACGCCTGCTTGCCTTGGATCTGCCAATATTCATAATTACTTTTGGATCTGTGTTTTTATTTTTTCATCGCTATTTCCTTCTAAAATATCATCTTTTCTTGTTTTAGGGCTTTTATACTGTTTCTTTTCCTTTTAGGGTTCTTAGAGCAGAAGGGTCTGGTTCTTTCAAGTTTTGATTTGGTTTTAAAGCAAATTCTTGTTAATTATTTGACATTTTATTTTTTGAATTAATTTTTTTAATGTTCTTTCACTTTTATCGTATTTGATTTGTTTTGTTCGTTTGCTTCTTCTTTTTTTTCTTCTGATTGGTTTTATGTTCTGTTTGTTATATGCAGCTCGAAGGAGAGACCCACTCTTGGGTAAGTCTTTTATTCTCCTTCTTGTGTTATTGCTTTTATATTGGGCAATTTCCAATTAAATTATTGGATATGATCGCTTATTCCAAGAAAAAACATGCAAATAGTTAGTTGGAGAGTTCCGGTTCCTGGGTTCTAGTCAATGAATTGTTTGGTTTCTTTTTCTTTTTTTTTTCATTTTGTTGAATTACTTGGTCTAATTACAGTACAAAACGTCAAATTTTTAGTTTATGGACATGGTACATGTTAAGATACTGATGGTGTCTGTTCTTGTCAATGGATGTCTTGATTTTTACAAAAACTTTTTTCTGTAATACCTCTTGACTAAACATTTTATCTTCAGTGGCACGCGGATTAAGACCCGCAAACGGAATATTGCTGCTCCACTGGACCCTGCAGCATTTGCTGATGCAGTGGTCCAGATTTACTTGGATAATGCTGGTGATTTGGTAATTCCTCCTTCTTTCTTTTTTATTTTTCCAAAATCTAATGCATGCCAACCATCTTTTTTTTTATGTCATGTCTGAATATGCATCACTAGCTCATGCACCTGGATCTTATTGAAATTCCCAACGTGCAGGAACTTGTTGCTAAGAGCATTGAATCTGCAGACCTTAACTTCTCAAGATACGGTGACACCTTTTTTGAGGCAAGCTCATCATTTATTATATAGAAGGTTCAAATTATCAATATCATTTCTAAAGAATGCTCCAAAATCAAAGGGAGCATTTTGTTGGTAGTTTATTTAGACTTAATATTTTTTTTCAGAATCAGAAATGTTAATCTCAGAGAAAAAATATTAGATTTAGAGAAGTTATATCCTTGTTGCATATGCTTGCTGGTGGTCCATGTGCAGAACATGAAAGAAAAATCATGCTAAGGAATGCAGGAGCAAATATTTTGGAGTCGCATGCATGAAATGTACTTTTGCAGGATTTAAGGCATTTAATACACTCTTGCTGTGCTAATTCTATAAATTAATTTCGATTTGCAAGTTGGAGTGTGTGCACGTGTATTTTTATTTTTATAAAAAAACCTTGATTTCTCCTTTCTAAATGTGAAAGGATATGTTGGGAGCTAAAATGCTTGGGCTCAACATTAATGCAGATGCTAATCTATGCAATATAGGCAATGGGTTTCCTATCTACTGTCATGTATGTTCTGTTTTGGAGGAAATTTTGAGCTGTTTGGCGCTGTAATATTCCAACAAATTGTTTATATCACTATGTTTTCACCTAAAGTGAATTCTTAAATTCTCAGACAATCTAATTTATCATATACATGCAGGTTGTTTTCACAGGAGGCCGTACACAACCTGGCACAACAAAACCTGATGAAGGTGAACGCCATCCTTACTCTATAATAGATTGTGAGCCTACACGGGAAATCATTTTACCATCAGTAATCTACACACAGAAAATTCTGCGCCGCAAGCCATTTCTCATTAAGAACCTTGAAAATGTTATGCGAAGGTTCCTGCAGTCACTGGAACTTTTTGAAGAAAATGAAAGGAAGAAGCTGGCCATTTTCACGGCTCTTGCATTCTCCCAGAAATTATCTGGGTTGCCACCGGAGACTGTTTTTCAGCCTCTGCTTAAGGATAACCTTGTGGCCAAAGGGATAGTTCTTTCATTTATAACAGACTTCTTCAAGGAGTATCTGGTTGATAATAGCCTTGATGATCTGATTTCAATTCTGAAACGGGGAAAAATGGAGGAGAACCTTATGGACTTCTTCCCATCTGCAAAGCGATCTGCTGAAGGTTTCTCTGAGCATTTCTCGTGAGTTTTCTCCCACCTGCTCTTTGATAATAGAATGAATATTTTTCAGAGTTAATTTATTATTTTCTTGTAATTTTTAAAACAAACTTTATTTTCAAATGTGAATCTACACTTTGTGATACTGATTGATAAAATTGGCATGGTTCTTTATTGCATTTGTTGATTTAACCCTTTAAAGCTTTTGATTTTGCTGAATGCTTCTATTTCTGATAGGATATATAATGTTTCATGGCCAAGAAAAAATACATGACTTTTTTATACATGTCAATTCTGATTCTTTTTTTTTCTCGTTTTGAGTTACTTTTTATGTGGTTCTTGTCTTTCTTTTAACCTTGAAATTACTATGTCATTTGTGACATGTATTTGGATGATGGTTTCCTCTCTGGTCATTTCCAGAAATGGGCTGTCTTCCTGTCATTTGCAAATGGTAAGATTTCATTGTTTCGAAAAGAAAAAAAAAATAGTTGTTTAATTTGGATATTGGCAAAGATATCTGTGATCAGTGGTATGTTGCTTCAATATCTTGAAATGGAGAAGAGCCCAACATGTTTAGCTTTTCTGATTTGAGTTGAATGGTTATGCTCGTCCAATCTGATGATTTATTTTGGTGAAAACTTGTTGCTGAGATGACAAAGGTAATTTTTTATGCTTGATCTAGTACAATTTTGGGCCGAACATATGGTAGTGTGCAGGTGTGGTGAGATGCGGTTGTGTGTATGCTTTTGGGAAATATAAATGTCTTGAGAAATTTTGAAGAAAAAGTTCCAGTTGACATCCCTTGACGAAATGTGAACGAAATTCTAGTTGTAGCTTGGAGCAGAAGAGTAGTGCTATTTCCTGTGCCAATGAAATATTTTCCAAAGAAAAAAAAATATTCTTACAGCATTAACAGTAAAATGATTGATGTTATGCTGCTTGGTTTTGGCTCATGATACATGGTAGCCAAGTTCCGATACAGATAGCTTTTCTCATGATTGTTAAGTGAATTAAGCTCTGCCTTAACTTCTTTTCTATGTTTTAGATCTTGAGATGCTAGTTTTACCCATTTGACTTTTCCTATCTGTTACAGTTTTGTCCATTTAATTTGTTGGCTTATATGTTCCAACAATGCACCCAAACTCTTTCCTTGGGTGGAAATGATTATAAGAGTGCAATAAAGATTAGTTATGCACAAATAAATTATCTATTCAGTTGCATGAAAACTCGTCCATCTAAAAGTCTCATTTGAACTCTCAATGCATTCACAAATTTATATTCTTTGTGCTTCCCTAGCACTTGTTTTTTGCATGCATTGTCTTTCATCAGTAACACTAAATTTTTATTACCCATAATCTGGAACTTATCTATATCTAATCATTGTTGATCCTCAGCAAGGAAGGACTGATACCTTTGGTTGAATATAATGAAAAGAAAATATTTGAGGTGAAGCTGAAGGAAATGAAATCTGCATTAACAACTCAGATAGCAGAGGAAGCTGACATGTCTGAAGTCATCGACACAGTGAAACAACGGGTTAAAGATGCTAAGTTACCAGACATTGAAATTGTGCGTATTTTGTGGGATGTATTAATGGATGCTGTACAATGGTCTGGGAAGAATCAGCAGCAGAATGCCAATTCAGCTTTGCGCCAGGTATGGCTTAAAGCACACTTTTTTTTTTAACTTGTATTACCGAAGATATTGATGTCATTTTTCAGTGAACTTGTGTGCTCATGTTGATTCAAATGAATGAAATACTTCAGTTAGAAAGGAAAATTGACTAGATGACACAGGATGCTTATGGGCCTGTTCCGGGTCTGAATATAGGGGCTGTTTGAATAGTAATATGATATTTTTTTAAGGGGACTTTAGGCTTAATCTTTGATGGGTAATTGTTGTAGGATTGATTAGGTGTGTGTGGGAGGCTGTTTAGGGACTATTGATGAGTGTTTAAGGCTAGATTGACGTGGTTTTTCTCTTTGGAAGTTGATGTGGATGTGGGATAGATTTCTAGAAGTCATGCCTAGGAGGAGGAAAAACCAAAGCTTCACACCTAGTATTTGTAGAAATCACACCTAAGAGAAGATTGAGTTGCACAATCAAAAGCAAATTGTCGGAAATTTTATTTATACCTGCTCTTTTATATTGATCAATTACATAACCTTTTTATAGAGTTCCTAGTAGTCTAAGGCCCCATTAAGTAGGTTGAGAAGCAAAAACAAAAATATGCAAAAAGTCCTTGTAGGCCCCAAGTCCTACAAGGACTTGTTATCATATGTAGAAAGCATGTCTTACAAGGACTTCTTATCATATGTAAAAAGCATCCTAATAGTTTATTTTGGAACTGATAAAATAAAATGTAGACCTAGAAAATCTGGAAATTGCAGAAATACCCTTGCCTGCAAAAATAAAGTTATTTTGCTGCTTTTATTGTCTGCATAACTAGATTTGATCCACTTTTTTCTTAATTGTTATACTTGCAAGTAGTTTTCATTATGAACTTTGTTTTTGTGCTTTCCTTCACTTAGAGACACTAAGGTTCTTATGAGCAATGGTAAGGTCGGTGGGGAATTTCTGTTTTCATAACATACTGAGTACATGACATGCTAGGAAGACTAAGCCTTAATGAGTGATTTTTCCCTCACTGCGTTGTCTTTTCTAGTGTCATATAAGACAATTTAAATTTCTTAGTAGAGATGGTACCAATGGGTTGGGTTTCTTTATATTCATATCCTATCCTTATCCATAGGTTAAGAAATTTAGATATCCATATGCTATTCATTGGGTTTCGAGTATCGGGTATCCATATGGATATCTATTTTACTATTATTATTTATTATTCAACAAAAAGTAAAATAGTACCCAACCCAAAAAAAATATAAATGTTCTCTCTCTCTCTCTCTCTCTATATATATATATATATATATTATGTCCTGGGTTAGGTTGGTTTTGGGTTGGGTTTGATAATATTTATACTTTATCCATAAAAAAATCCATCAATTCAGGTTGGTATCCATCGGGTTCAAATTAATTTGTCATCCCTATTTCGTAGTCCTTTTATCATTATCTTCTTTTGATCAATTGGTAAGAGTTTTGGTGCTGGGGCAACCTTTGTGAACTTTTGAATGCTTTTACATATAATGTCTAGGTAGACTACATTACCTTATTTCAGAGTGCAGTTTGATGGGCTAATTGTATATACTTGAAAAGGACAATTTGAGTTTAAAGATCTTGCATGTGTGGATATGGTTATTTAAATATGAAGCTCTCTGTTAGCCTGTGGCAACTGCATGCCAGTTGCTTATTGATTAGGTCACCAGTTGTAATCTAATGAAATAATGCTGTCTTTGTGATGAGTTTTCTTTTCATGAATCAGGTAAAGACATGGGCACAACTCTTAAATACATTTTGCACCAATGGCAAACTTGAGCTGGAACTCTTGTACAAAGTTCAGATGCAATGCTATGAGGATGCTAAGTTGATGAAGCTATTTCCTGAGATTGTGAGGTCTCTCTATGATCAGGACGTGCTTGCAGAAGACACCATTCTGCACTGGTTCCGCAAAGGAACAAATCCCAAGGGCAGGTATGCAAGCTCAATTCATTCACTCTATCGGGCAACATAAAAACAGACAAGGCTCTTGTTAACTGAATTTAAAAACCCTCTGGCCAAGGTTTGCTGTGTAATTTCACTTCAGTTTATCCAAGTTTCTTCACTTTTGGCATCTTGCACGCGAAGTTCTATATTCTTTAAATTGCTCTGTTCACTTAATAATCTGAGGAGATCAATAATGCATATACTATGGGATGAAGTTTTTGTTTTGTAGGAGAATAATAATTGGAAATAAAAAAAATAGAAAACCTGGAATGACATCTTTCTTACTAGTTGAAAATGCGATATTTAACCTTCCATTATGACATGGAAAGGTTAGTGGCTTGGTTCCATTCCAATACTATATTCAACATCATTTTTGGTTGGGTGTTTTGTATATTCCGCATGAGCTTAGGCTATTTTTTTTCTTAATTTGGCATTTTGTTCTGCATTAATGAAGCTAATATACGTTGGGAATGTTACAGGCAAACCTTTGTGAAGGCCCTGGAGCCCTTTGTTAACTGGCTGGAAGAGGCTGAGGAAGAGGAATGAGTGCCGCTGGATCATATGTAGGGAATGATGTCCTGAGATAATAACAACTTATAAATCTCCAGCTTTCATAATATTTTGTATGCCTGTTTGCTGTTGTTGTTGATGATGATGATACCGTTTATGGCTATAATAATTACTTGCACTTTATATGCTCCTCTCTTTTCCTGCTGATGTGATCATTTTATGCGTGTTTTTGTCCCAAATGAGAGGGAGGCTTGAACAGGACCTCTTTGGTTGAGCTACAGGCCCATTGGCAAGCTTTGCTTCTTGTTTGTGTGTAAATACTTGCATGGAATTATCCCTTGGAATTAATTTATTTGCAGGGAGTGCTACTTGCAATTGGTTGTAGTTGCAAATCCCTTGGAAAATATTTTTTTGATAAGTTACTCCTTACGCTGGTTTATATATATATATATTTATGGTTACGTCCTATCCTTTTAAGGGTAAGACTCCAATGGTATGAAGGACTTGCCATAGGTTGATGTTGAATGTTGATTGCTGTGGTTGATTCCTTCTATATAAGCTTTTGTTTTGGTGGTTGAAAAGTGATTTTGAAAAGATTAAAAATAAATATTATTTTCATGTTTTTATATTGTTTTAACATGTTAATATTAAAAATAAATTAAAAAAAAATTAAAGCATTTTTAAACAAGAACTATTTTGAAAACTAAATAGGCTCGGTGAAATAGATATGTCTGGGAAGATGCGGACTTCCTCTACCCTGATAGAAAGACCCTATGAAGCAAGCTTTACTGTTTCCTGGTATCGGCTTTGGGGACGAGTTCAACTGGTGAGAGTATTTGTGGAGTTTCTAATGGATTGAGTTAGAGTAAAAAATCTATTTGTTAAATAAAAAAAAACTCTTTTTTTTATTTATATTGAAGAACTTTTTGTATTATTTTTTTTAAAAATAAAAAAATAGTTTAAGAAGTTGCAGGATTGTCATTATAATTAAATTAATGATTAAATAAGCTTTTAGAAGTTAAATATTGCAATGTGATTGAAGAATCTCACAATGCAAAGCTTGGCTTCTGTAATCATCTGAGTTCATGATATTCCATTCTTATTGAATGCTATAAGTTTTTTTTTTCTTAATAAAAAAACCTGCGTATTAGATTAATATATGATTAATCATAAAATAATTATTAATATTACCCTAAAAAAACTCTAATGTTCTTGAAAACTATGATATAATTGGATAATTATTTAAATATTATTTTTATCAATTTATTTAAAGATAATTTCATGCTAATTTCTTTTTAAAAAAATAAAAAGACTAAAGGTTGTTTAACAAACACGTCAAGCGTGCTTAGCCCAAAAACAAAAGCTTAAAGGCGTATAATCTCAAAAGCCAGGGCTACACATGGTTTTATTTTGTTACTTTTCTTTTAAATAAGCGAATGATATATTATTTTTTAGTGTAAATTTTGATTATTTTTAATTGTTGAAAAATCAACGTCCAAGTTTTTGAATTTCAAAAACCAAAATCTCAACTTATTTTAACCTAAAACATTTCCAAAACACCCATAAAAACCTCTATAAAGCCATCTCCAAACTTTAAACACCATTTAATCCTCTTTAAAAAATATAAATATTCACGGTTTTTAATATATTTTTTTTAGCATGTTTGAAGGACAAAAAATATCTATTGAAGTGCACTCTTTAAAACGAACACATTGATAACATGATCAACATTTTTTGAGGTTTAAATATAACTGATTAAATATTTTTTTAAATATTTTTTTAGTGATTTTCTCTCTCCTCTATCAACATCAAAAGAATGAAATGCGATAAAAATAAAATTTGAGATCAAAACATAAAAATCCCAAACAATAGGAACCAAATGATTTGTAATTTGAAAATTGAGGGACCAAAAGGAAGTTTTTCATGCTTTTTGAATAGTTAGAAGGATCAAGAGTTCTTTTTTTGTGTTAAATTTTACCCTAGTTCTTTTATTTTTTAATTACAGTTTAAAATTTTTCAATCTTTAATTCTACACTTCACATGTGTGGGAGCATGTAAAATTAAAAAAAAAAATCTTAACAAAAAAATCATATTAATATAATTTTGAATGATGAAATTTAAAAAAATAAAGTTTTATTTCTAAAATAAAAAACATTATAGAAATGAACATTGCGATATATAAAAAAACTAAGTTTGGGATTGATTAATATTGTTCAAAATCACGGGTTCTTTTAGTTTAATTTAATACTTGATCACAACCAACTTTTTGATAGCGTTTGGTTACAATCCCGAGACAAAAAAACAGAGACAATAGAGACAAAAATATATTTGATTGAAGAGACAGAGACAAAGACAAAAACATAAAAATAAATGTATCTATAATAATTTTGGAGTGAATTTCTATACTTCCAAAACATGAGGTACAGAGAAAATATATCTCTGAAAACAATATTTATTATTTTTTATTCCTCAAATATCCTTGTAAAAAACTCTCAATTTAAAAATTGTCCAACTTAGACATGTAAGGATAAAAATTATTATTATCATAATTTTAAGACCTAACTCGGGATTCGGTCCAAGGCAAAGCCCAGGTTAGCGTAAAAATAAAAATGGTTAGTTTTGAATCTGATTCGGGAGTTGACCCGGGAGAAGACTTGAGTTATGAGTGAGATTGACTATAGACCTGAGTTAATATAAGGATAAAAATAGTTTTAATATAATTTTAAAACCTGACTTAAGGGTCTACCCAGGATACGACTCAGGTCACATGTCAGGAAGGTTGACCCGAGTTAGCATAAAATATAAGTGGTTATTATTAAAGTTTTAAAACTTGATTCGGGAGTCAACCAGGGGTAAAGCTCAAGTTATGGATCAGGATGGTTAGCTCAGGTTTATTCAGGTCAATGTAATAATAAAAATTGTTATTATCATAGTTTTAGAAACTAATTCGGGGGTCGACTGGGGCAAAGCCTAGGTCATGGGTTGACCCGAGTTTTATCTTGGGTTGACTCGAGTTTTTAATCGAGTCAGGTCGAGTTAATCATTTATATTTTTTCTTAAACTCAGACCAATCCAGGCCCCGATAAACCAGTCAAGTCATTCATGCTTTTATAACTAGGGTTATTATAATATTATTAATTTCAATACTTAATATAAACTAAAATAAAAAAATAATATTTAATTATTTTTTCATATTTTATTCATTGTAACCAAATAGAATACAAAAAAAATAATTTTAATTTTTACATTGTCACCCATCTCTTTTTTACTTATTTTTTATTTTATCTCTTCCATCCGTCTCTACTGTTTCAGAATAATAACCCTACATTATATTTGTAGGGTCCACAGTCATGTCGACATGTATGCATGCGCATGCGTGACAACTCAAGATGGCTATCAATTATCAAACGAGATTCCTGGGCCACCAATCCTTTTTCTTGAACGACAGGGATCCGATATAACTCGCATTACACTATAGCTTGGATTGATTTTTTTTTTTTTTTCTAACATGACAAAAAAATATATATAAAGAATATTTTAATATTATTATTAAATATAGTTAGGGGGGTTAATAATGAAATATTTTAATTCAACTTTTTTCTAATTTAAATTTAAATTAAATCATATAAAAATTAGTTCGATATAACTCATTTAACTTGATTGCTCTAAAGATAGTCTGGTAAAAAAATTATAAAAAATATAAAATTAACAAAAAAAATCTCTTTATCAGAGTTCTTTACGTAGCTTGGATTTAAAATTAAATTATATTGGAATTGCTTTGATATAACCCAATCAACTAGCATGTTCAAATTTATCATTATATTTATAATAAAACCAATTTTATCCTTGAATATAGTTTCTAATTTATTATTCGGGACAAAATTTTGAGTCATATGATTTGGAAGTGATTACCAGAGAATATATCAAGTTTTCAAGTCACGTGATTCTTACATGCAAATCACGTGATTCTCGTGAACTAGTTTAATAATCTCGTTGAAAAAATACCTATATTAAAAGTTAAAATTGACTGAAGGTGTTTTAAGTCTCACAATCTTTGTTTAAGAAAACAATGGCTCCTTGAAGGTGTTTTAAGTCTCAATATCATTGGCATGCAGATAGACATAAGGCACAGAATCTCATTGGTTGGCGTAGCCCGAGGTGGGTAAAAATTTAATTTTTATTATTTAGAATTATTTTTTATATGTTTTAGAATTATTTTAATATTAAAATTAAATTTTAAAAATAAAAAATATTTATTTTAATATACTTTTTTTTTAAATACTTTAATAACAACATCACTTAATCTATCCAATCACTAAAATGAATCACTTCGGCCACGGACCCCTTCACTTCACTGTAATCCACCAACACCACACCCAACACTCCATTATGTCCTCTTGGATTCCTAACCATCATAGTTATCAAACCTGATCTGAAAAATAATCTGATTAAAAAATTAGATTTTAGGTTTTCTAGGTAAATTTAGATTAATTTAAAAAAATTTAAAAAAAATTTAAAATTTTAATATTTCTTGTGAAAAAATAAAAAAAATTCATGTAAATATAAGTTATACATATTATAAATAATGAAGTTTAAAAAAATATATTTTTAAAAAATTTATACCACATTAAAAAAATAATTTTTTTCTTGTAAACATAGAGTATATATATTAAAGGACTTTAAATCTTAAATTGAAAATATATTATGTTATCTTTTTAAATTGAAGTATTTAAACCAAAAGTATTTTTTATGCCACATCAAAAAACATAACTTTTTTCTTGTGAACATAGAATATATATATATATATATATGAAAGAACTTCAAATCCCACATTAAAAAAACATAACTTTTTTCTTGTGAATATAGAAAACATAGAGTATATATACAAAAGGATTTCAAATTTCACATTAAAAGAATAACTTTTTTTTATGAACATAGAGTATGTATACTAAAGAATTTCAAATCCTACATTGAAAAATAAAATATTTTTCTAATATTTAAATAGTGATCTTTAAAAAGTGTTAATAACTAATTAAAAAAATATATAAAAAAGAGAGGTATAGAAGAAAAACCACATTTGAAAGAAAAAAAACACCAGGTCTCGTCCAGGTCGCCAGGGTTATAGGTGGACCCGCCGGGTTAATCGGGTTTTGCCGGGTTATTATACCGGCATGTCTTTCAACAAACATAAACTGATCCAACCACTAAATTGATCAGGTATAAAATCAACCCGTCAACTAATCCAAATTTAATTACTATGAAAACCACTGTCATTATCCGTCGGAATCGAATAAAAAGCCAAGTGGAAACCTAATTCCAGCTCGAACAAGTTCTCAGGCTGCAAGCCCACTTCCATATTCCACAGTGGATTCAAACTTTGTTGATCAAAAGTTATTGGAGGATATAATATAACTGATTAGTTTATATTGCATGCAAAAACAAAATAAAGAACATAAACTTGCAAAAGAGTTTGAAATAATAACCTTTTAATTCATCCTAATCATATAATTAAATATATAGAATTACATTTAAATCATCAAGATCCTAGCTAGCACACATATAAAGGCAGCATTATATTTCAACTAAAATCAAAGTATATTAAAGGTACGAATTTATTGTTGAACTTAGAACTAGTTTCAGATAAAATTTTTTTGTTGTTATAGATGAATCATTTATTTTTAAAGTTTTATTATTTATTTCTTGGTATAAATGAAATGAAAGCAATCGGCTTCTTAGAATTTCAATAACACCCCATCTTATTTAGTTAAACTTTTAAACAAGTTCCATGAATTTAAGAAAATGTCACTTTCATCAATAATAGAACTTATGTTTTAGAGTAGAAGGGGAAAAAAAAAAAAGGAAACACAAAGCTTTAAACAAAGTAAAGTACTCTATAAAATTGAGGATGTAAAACACCTTTTTTCTGCTTTTTTTATAATAAATTTTGAAATTAAGAGTTAATTTTTGTTATTATCAAAATTAATTATTTCCATTTATGTTGTAAAAAAAATCAACTTGACAATTTTTAAATGTTGATTCAAATTTTTTATTCATGGGCTAGATAAATAAATGAGTTGGTAAGAAATAATTTTTTATGGATAAAAAAATTATTTTATAACAAACTCAGACTTACATCTAAAATAAATTGAAAAAAACTAACTCAAACCAAGTTTGTGCCTGAGCCAAGTCGAGCGAGTGTGAGCATATGGTTTAATCTCAAAATTATTTTTTTATTCATTTATAATTTTTTAACTTTTTATTATATAAAATATAAGAAAATTTTGTAGTTTGTGAATATGAGATAAAAGTTATTAGGTTTCACAAAACATACCAACCATTTTGACCTTGAAACTTAATAAAATATTATCGAATTTATTTGTTTTGACATGATGCTTGTTTATTCTTAATATATGCTTTATTTTCTCACTTGTTTGTCTGCTTATCTATTTATCTACATATGCATGTACCGAGTCATGAGGCAACTATTTTCTATTATTATTATTATTGTTATTATTCATCCAACCCTTAAAGGTCGGTCGTAAGATTAATGTTTGATGTTGATACATGACAAAGAATATCCTATGTTTTATTATTATAAATAACCTTTTTTGGTGTGCATGTTGGACTTGCTGCTTGA
>Ga0325411_1005149_pt1 | contig 14531 bp, 9 predicted proteins | sample PopdelMetagenome_13_FD_206181 | JGI IMG/M metagenome (GOLD analysis project Ga0325411, IMG submission 206181) | Populus deltoides microbial communities from Bellville, Georgia, United States - Xylem-PdIQD-R4 | ecosystem: Host-associated > Plants > Phyllosphere > Stem > Wood/Secondary xylem... | reverse complement strand
TGTCAGGGCATGCTTTAATTAGGGTCTGGATAGCTGGGAACCGAAATACCGAAGGTCTTAAGAGCATTATCTTTCAACATCGTTCTTAATTTGTCAGGGCATGCTTTAATTAGGGTAATAGCCCACCCTATTCTGTTCGGAGAATCGTGCCTAGGTCCGCAAAAGGACGGGCTAATTAGTAAGCCTTTATTTTTGTACACTGTGGACTTTGTTAACTTTTTCTCCAAAGGAGTGATTATTAATGAATCTCGTTTGCGCGTGTGAAAAACCTGGCCTCAACCGGAGGAATGTGTTGTAATTCTTCATAGGTGGATAGCCTTGTGTCTACATCTTGTTAAATTTTTTTTTTATTACTAATATATAAAAAATATTTATTTTTTATTAATATTATGTAAGAGATATTTATTTTTTATTAATACCATTAAGAGAAAATGACTCTCCAATTTCTTCATTCCATCAAAATAATAAGGTTCAGGAATTAAAAATACTTCATGAATCACCCAACTAAAAGGTTCATAATTTCTATTCTTTAAATATTTATACTTTTATTCTTAGCGCATTTACCATTCAAAAACAAGAATAAACATGTTTATTCTTAGAACTTAAAGCTTATTCTAGCATTTAATATAATCTTTTACTAAAAGTTATTGATTTTATCATCGGAGAGTACCTAAACCCCATAAAAAAAACTATTTTATAGGTGTTCAGCTTTCAACCACCAATCATCTACTTCGTGAGCTTTGAAGAAGAGAATATTGACATGAACTTGTGATTAACTATTATTCAAACACCAAATAACCTCAATCTAGAGCATATAAAATTTTGGAACATCATCATTTAGTGTCGTCTATGAGAAATTTGATAAGAGCCATTAATTGCTCTTCTATAATTGCTTTATTGACATCCCTAATCATTATCAATGACAAATAATCAAGACACTCCTGAAATAAGACGTATATCAGACCTCCTTGCCACAACAGACACTTCTATCCAACCAAACTTTAAACAATTTATCAACTAAGTGCAACTCTTCACCCAAGCTGTGTTGGTAGCTCGAGAGTCAAATCAGACTTTTTTTATCTCAACAAATCTTGTTACCTACAACAATACCCTCCTTTACAGCTCCACAACAGCAAGTTGCACCTAGCGCTCACAAACAATTATACTATCCAGAGGAGTTTGGGTAGAATAATATGCTAGGGGGTTTTCAACATTAACGGTCAGCAAACCCTTCTAGATGGCATTTGTGTCAATACAATACACGTGCACATGGTGAGTATTCTAAAGTCTTATTTGGCCATCATAAGATGGGGTCTAGCGATTGATATTGCCATTCCACGCTAAAAATCTGAACAGAAAAGAATTCTATTGCGAACAAACTTTTCTTTATGCCTAAACATCAATTATTGGTGGCAAACTATGCCTAATCTCGATTGATGATGTACTTAAAAGGGCCCCCAAACTCATGTACACCCCTGCTTCCTGCATTTATATGTTTCGAATGATTTTACTAGTGAACAACAAGATTTCCATATAAACAAGGATAGGCCATTTCCCTCGAAGGATTTTGTATGCTACTTTATAAACCCTAAATATGTTTAAGAGTTATTCCTCTCAAGCCCATCCTAAATTTGTCAGGGCATGCTTTAATTAGGGTCTGGATAGCTGGGAACCGAAATACCGAAGGTCTTAAGAGCATTATCTTTCAACATCGTTCTTAATTTGTCAGGGCATGCTTTAATTAGGGTAATAGCCCCACCCTATTCTGTTCGGACAATCGTGCCTTGGTCCACAAAAGGACAGGTTAATTAGTAAGCCTTTATTTTTGTACACTGTGGACTTTGCTAACTTTTCTCAAAAGGAGTGATTATGAATGAATCTCGTTTGCGTGTGTGAAAAACCTGGCCTCAACTGGAAGAATGTGTTGTTATCATAGGTGGATGAGCCTCGTGTCTAAATCTAATATTTTTAGGTTAGTCATGAGTTCAAGTGGATGGGAGATTGATAAACTGTTAAATTTATTGTTTTTGTGCTTAGTTTAGTGTTAAACCTAATTCGTTTATAAATCATTATAGGGCCATGTTTGTGATATTTGTTTCCCAGTATCTATAGATATATTAAAACTCTCCTAGTAGCTTATTAAATTTTTATTTTATTAATGATTGTTGCGATGTCGCAGTCGCACAAATTAATTACCCTAACTTCAAACACAACACACAAGATAGTATAGAGCAAGCAAAGGGTCGATCCCATGAGGAAGTTCAAGTTAAATTTTTATGCTAGATGATATGCAATTTGGGGGGGTTTGGACGTTATCTAAGCTAAAGCAAAAGAAAACAGAAAACTATGAAACGAAATTTAATAACAGAAAATTATCAAGAGAACAAACCTTGGTCACAAGCACACATCCACCTACAGAAATTAGAACTGATCATGGAAACGAAACATCAATTTATATTCTGAATATTTACCTCTTCTTAACATTGGTTAGTTAACGGATCCGCCGTTTAACTAACCCTAACCATTAAACAACCATAGTGTCCGCACTAGTAATTTAATTTAATGGCAGCCTTAAGAACTAGATAAGTTGATTAATCAAGAAAACATAATTGTCCGCAGTCTATGTTTGATTTGATTGAATGTTCTCCCTAAGATTAATAACGTAGATCCGCCATAATTATTAAACTCAGTTGCTTCACAAGTTCATATACCATAACTCCGGTTTTGATATCAAACTTAGCAATAGATTGTCTACAATAATAACTTAGAGTCCGCTCTACCAATTAAAATAAACAATCATAGGAAAAATAAGCATAGGAGAACAAACATATTCATCATATAAACTGAAAAGAAAAGGTAAAATAAATCTCACAGTTCTTGAAATCCGAAGGTTTCCGTGTCCTTGCAACCAAGAAAAAGTGTTTAGCCTTGCATGTTTGTTGAACAACTAATCAAAAAGAAGGAAGAATGCATAATTTAGGGTTTCTTAGAGGAAGGGGGCGTTTTTCTCTTCTTGGCTGGCTGCTCCCCTTCTCTTCTCTCATTCTTTTTATATCTTAGGAAACCCTAGGTCTCTATTTTACAAAATAGTCCTCCATTAAGTAGACTCTTTACATTTAAGTACTTCAATAACTATTTTCCTAAAAAAGGAGAAATAGCCTTGCATGAAATCTTCAAGCTTTGACTTAGAAGAGCTAAATTGTTGAAATAAAAACTTGAATATCAGTTTAGATGCTTCGGAACATAATTTGGACTTGTTTCTTCACGAAACCTGTTTGCTGGCAGAATTCAGATGTCATCTTTGAAAAATCATATCTCCCTCATATGACATTGTGTTTGGCTGAAATTTGGATCGTGTATAGAAATTTGAGTCATGAATCCAAACAAATTGAGTTTGCATCAATTGGACTTCTATAACTCTAGATATTCAAGTTGGAATAGCCGAAGGTCAACATTGGCAGATTGCGAGATTTGACTTTGAAGGCTACGATTCCCATGCTCTTCCTTATTTTATTTTCTTGCCTTAGATTTCCAGAAAGGTATGGATGTTAGCTTTTTAATGCCACTAGAATCACTTCATTTCAACCTCCAGAGCTCACGCTCTGCACAAAACATCGACTGAACATCAAATCTGCCAATTATCTTAAATTTACTCCTTTTTGCATCTTTCATCCAAAAGTGCTTTCAAAACATAAAACAAAGAATATCAAGGCATTTTATATATAAAGCATAGGCAAAACACTAGTTAAATGTGGGTGAAACTATTGAATAATATGGTTGCATCAATGATGTGTAAGAAATATTTGTTTTTCATTAATATCGTGTAAGAGATATTTATTCGTTATTAATATCATCAAGAGAAAATGACTCTCCAACTCCTTTTCTCCATCAAAATAATAAGGTTCAGGGATTAAAAATACATCATGAATCACCTAAGTAAAGGGTTCATAATTTCTATTCTCTAAATATTTGTATTTTTATTCTTAGAGCATTTACCATACAAAAACAAGAATAAACATATTTGTTCTTAGAACTTAAAGCTCATTCTAGCATTTAATATAATCTTTTACTAAAAGTTACTGATTTTATCATCGAGGGTGCCTAAACCCTATAAAAAAAACTGTTTTACAGGTGTTAAGCTTTCAACCACCAATCATCTACTTCGTGAGCTTTGAAGAAGAGAATATTGACATGAACTTGTGATTAACTACTATTCAAACACCAAATAACCTCAATCTAGAGCATATAGAATTTTGGAACATCATCATTTAGTGTATAAGAAATTTTATAAGAGCCATTAATTGCTCTTCTATAATTGTTTTATTGACATCCCTAATCATCATCAATGACAGATAATCAAGACACTCTTGAAATAGGACGTGTAACAGACCTCGTTGCCACACAAACACTTCTATCCAACCAAACTTTAAACAACTTATCAATTAGGTGCAACTCTTCACCCAAGCTGTGTTGACAGCTCGAGAGTCAAATCAAACTTTGTCATCTCAATAAATCTTGGTACCTGCAACAATACCCTCCTTTACAGCTCCACAACAGCAAGTTGCACCTAGCGCTCACAAACAATTGTACTATCCAGAGGAGTTTGGGTAGAATAATATGCTAGGGGGTTTTCAACATTAACGGTCACCAAACCCTTCTAGATGGCATTTGTGTCAATACAATATATGTGCATATAGTGAGTATTCTAAAGTCTTATTTGGCCATTATAGGATAGGGTCTAGCCATTAATCTCGTCATTCCACGCCAAAAACCTCAAGCTCCCTAGAACTTTATATATATAAGAGTGGAAAGCAGCTTCCACGGAAATATAAGCATCAAGATTGTTAAATAATATTTATGTAGTCTTATTTATTAAAGGTATAATAGTATTTTCAGTTTAATCTATATATACTTTCTTTGTATTTAGGTTAACACTAAACACGCATAATAAAACAAATCAATGAGAATTCTAGCCTACTTTTTGTGTTTGATCTTAATTATTTTAACAAAGATGTCTACACCCCTATCAAATTCGAGATTATTCAGTGTTGTGCACTCATGTCATTTTAGTCGTTAAGTCTTCTAAGATGGCAGCATTGAATTTTCATGTTGCACATGCTCCACTAGCTCATTCGCATTCATCATGGTAATCTATGCCTAAACTTTCTACCAAGATTCCTCACACGTCTTTTCTTTTCTCTGCCCCCAAGCTACACACATTCCAAACAATAATACTGCCCATAAAAATGATTACAGAAACCATACCTTCAGACGAGATAAAGAAGTAAAATTATGTCTTCTTCCTTCTGATCCACTCTTCCTGCTCTCTTTCTATGAATCCCTGCAGTGTCTGTGTCATGAGGCGGCTATCATCGTGCCCTTGTAGAATAGCTTTTCCCACATCCCAGCAAGCATTGGCTTCAGCCCAGTTGTCAGGGTGTGCAGGCTCATTTGCTTGATCACTAGAATTTGTAGCAGGTCTATAGATCGAACTATTTGCCTCATCCTCACTAACCAATTCCTTTCCAGATCTAATAATAGCATTCCTATTCTTGATTCCATTATCAGAGACTGAGTACTCAACAATTACTATCTCAGAATGCTTAAAGCTTTGGTTTCCTATTTGACATGATTTCCTCCTCTTGAAAGATTGTGTTCTGCGTGTGAGCTTCTTTGCTTTCTTTCTGTGAGATTTCATGTTTCCTACTTTCAAAGCACAAAGTTCATATGGGTCAACAATAGGAGTAATGAAGGTAAAAAAAGATGGCCAAGTACTTGTTGAGTTAACATTTGTTTACGGGCCTATGCTGGAAGATTTCTGCTTTTTCTTACGGCCCATCTTCGTCAGGTCTCCACTACAATAATCCCTTTGTTGATCCAACCCATCTCTCTCAGATAAGTAAGAGACTTGTTGCACATCTACAGCCCTACATTTAGTTGTAGCCACCTCAACATATTCGTAAGGTACCAGGGCTAAACGGTTATCAACTTCGTACGTACATTCATCAAATAAAACTGCATGTCTGTATAACTCAGTAATTTCTGGGTAGAGCTACAAAGGTGATACAACAGACTTGCTGAGTGTGTTGTCAATCTGATTTTGATTGCCCAACAATCCAGTGAAATCAGATTCAAAATCGACACTTTGTCTTGTATCTATGTGAGTCGGTGCTGCCCTATTAGTTTCCTCACAAAGATCATATTCATCGTCATTGGATAACACAGATGTTGTATATAGTGAGATATATATAGAGTGTTTGACTGTTGTGAGAGAAGGGATGAACTCACCTTTAATTTCTTTCAAACTGACCTCAACCTGCACTCCATTAAGCTGGAGCATCACTTGATCATGTAAAGTTTCAAGCTTTGTGGTTCGAATAAGAACCCTAATACCTGATATGGACCCTTGACTAACACATGATGTGTCATAGCCAACAATATTTCCCCAACTCCGAAGAAGAATATCAATACAGTTTCTGTTCCACCCTTTCATTGGCAAACCAAATATGAAAATCCAAGCAAATCTGTCATAAGCTCTACTCCTTTCTTCCCACTGTCTGAGATTGCTGAAAAGTGAATACAATATAGACCCTTCATTCCTTTGTTCATGTGTTGAATCTAACTGATCCACAAAAGTAATAATCACCTGACTAACTTATAAGAAATGAAAGCTCACAGCTTTGTCACCTGATTTTAAAACCGTTATATCTAGTGTTGCTACATCAACATTTGGCAAGATATTTCCCACTAAGCTCCTATGCTACCATTCCTTATCGTCATCCGTTGAGTTATATTATACCATTCACATTTCCTTCGTGGCCATTTGTTGTTTTGTGGATGTGAGTACCTCAACAAAAGATATGTTATCTCTGAATATAAGGTTGGGTTTATGAGGTGGTGTGGGCTTGGATAGGGGTTTTGATGCTGGTAAGGGAGGTTTAAGGGACTAGTGTTTAGCTGGATTCACTCTTAACTTGTAGGTATCGAACCAAAGATTACTGGCTTGATCACAGAGATCAGACACAGATAAGGGTGATAATATGTCCACAAAGCCAAAACATCGCCCGAGTGCTGTTTTCGGCTTAGATAGAAACATTTTGGTAGCCTGGTCAAACTTAAAAAAAGTCTTTTTCAGGTCTTGATATTCCACCCATGAAGGTAATCTCTAAAAAAAACAGCTTAATATGGTCTGTATCAGTAAGGGTATTGGCTGAAGATGTCAGGTTAAGATTTTTTGTGGTAGGTTCCAATGGTATAACAGGGGAAGCGGCATGGTGTGGAGTAAAGGTAAGATGGTGGTCTGCAGGTTTGGAGTAAGGTAATGTTGTTGTGGGCAGTTGGGCTAAGGTTTTACCATGTTGGTAGGAAGTTTTGTGAAGGTTTAGGGTTGATGCTGTGAGAATGGAAAGGAGAGGGTGGTTTTTTGTGGAGGGTGCAGGGTTTGACAGGGAGAGCCATTTTTGGTTTTGAGTAGTATATTGAAAGGATTAGCAACAAAAAAAACAGAGTATGCAGACTTTTGCTTCAAAACATTTGGTGATCGAGTGAAATATTGGATAACAATGAACGAATCAAATGGGCTGGCTATTAATGGTTACACTTTCGGTTCCTTTGCACCTGGTCGATGTTCTAAAACTCTTAGAAACTGCCCTGGGGGCAACTCTGCCGTCAAGCCCTATTTTGCTGCCCATAACATGATTCTTAGCCATGGAGCTACCGTTAAAGTATACAAGGACAAGTACCAGGTTTGTATCCTTTAAAATTATTGAACTAAGCTTTATCTTTTATCATTTAAAAACTATTAAAGCATATAGTACTCAAAGTTTCAATGAGCTTGCTTGGATTCAAAAGGGACAAATTGGAATTACAATTGTAAGTCATTGGTTTGTACCAAAATTAACTGCTGACCGCATAGCTCTTTCCAGAGCTTTGGATTTCATGTTTGGATGGTAATTTAATACTTAACGACTCAGTAGTATTTCGAATTATTTTCTTTAATGATGATTGATTAATTAGTGCCTAAACATCATATTATTGATATTGATCAATTTCTTTTTAATCCTTTATAGGTTTGCACATCCGCTTGCATTTGGTGATTACCCCGATAGCATGAGATCTTTGGTTGGAAATCGACTGCCCAAATTTACCAAAGAACAGTCTGCAATGCTAAAAGGATCCCTTAATTTTCTTGGCTTAAACTACTATACAGCAAATTATGCAGAAAGCATTCCTTTAAAAGCTACCGGTAAAGAGAAATAATATTCTTCTTATTATTTCAATCAACGAAAAGATTACAATATATACTGATAGTTCTACATCAGGATCCTGCACTATTGCCTATAATCAAGCCTAATTATCTACAAACAAGGAAACAAATAATTAACGATTCAATTACAAGTTTGCTACCTATTCAGTGCTGATTTGGTTTATTGCCTATTCAATGTTGATTTGGTTTGTTGCCTAATCAGTGCTTGATTTCCTTAACACTACCCCTCAAGTTGGAGTGTATATTAATTATACCCAACTTGCTAAGTAAATTCTCAAACTGTGTGAAGCTTAATGGCTTAGTAAATAAGTCTGCTGGTTGCTGTGTAGTTCGAATGTATGATGTTTGAATCATTCTTGCTTGAATCTTCTCACGTATCAAGTGACAATCTATTTCGATGTGCTTTGTTCGCTCATGAAATACTGGATTTGATGCGATGTGCATTGCTGCTTGATTATCACAGAACAGAGTCACTGGTTGTGTGTGATTTATCTTTAAGTCCTTTAAAATATTTTTCAGCCATGTAATCTAGCAGCATGTAGTAGCCATAGAGCGGTATTCTGCCTCTGCACTTGAACATGATACCGTCGTCTGTTTCTTGGTCCTCCAAGAAATAGGTGCTCCTCCAAGTAAAATGCAATAACCGGTAACTGATCTCCTTGTGTCCTTACAACGAGCCCAATCAACATCACAAAATGCTTGTAACTGAAGGTTACCCGTGGATGGTAACATGATGCCTTGTCCAGGTGTTTGGTTGATATATTTGAGGACTTGATGAGCTGTTGCTAGATGGGGTTGCCGAGGTTTGTCCATGAACTGACTTTAGATATGCACAGCATAAGTCAAGTCAGGTCTAGTTATAGTCAGATATATCAACCTTCCAACTAACCTTCTGTATGCTGATCCATCCTCCAAGAACTTGCCATTAGATTGTGTTAATGATACATTTTGGTCCAAAGGAAACCGGGATGGCTTGGCACCCAAAAATCCTGTATCATTCAAAATGTCGAGGGTGTATTTTCTCTGTGACAAACTGATCCCATTCCGTGATCTTGCAACTTTTATGCCAAGGAAGTACTTAAGTTGTCCCAAGTCTTTCAGCTTAAATTGTCTGGACAAGAAAAGCTTGGTGTTCTCTATGTCCTGCAAATTGTTTCCAGCCAATATCACATCATCCACATATATCAGTAATGCTAGAAAGTTACCCTAATAGCTGCGGACGAACAAAGGATAATCAGATAAAGACTGGTGGAATCATGCAGCCTTGAGTGCATTGGACAGCTTGGTAAACCACTGTCTGGAGGCTTGTTTCAAGCTATATAGGGATTTATGGAGTTTACAAACTCGTGTCTCCCCCTTTCGTCCGAAGCCAGGAGGTAGTGACATGTAAACATCCTCATCCAAGTCGCCATTCAAGAATGCATTATTGACATCTAATTGGTGGAGATGCCAACCATGCAAAGCTGCCACACTGAGTAAGACACAGACAGTGACCATTTTTGCGACAGGGGCGAAGGTTTCCTAGTAATCAACGCCTTCAATTTGGTTGTGTCCCTTAGCCACCAGCCGGGCCTTATACCATTCAACTATCTCATCAACTTTCAACTTGATCTTGTAGACCCATTTACAGCCGATTGGTCGTTTATGAGAAGGCAAGGGAATCAAGCTCCAAGTTTCAATAGCTTGTAAAGTAGCGATTTCAAGATGCATGGTCTCGCGCCACTGTGGATGCTGAACAGCCTAGGAAAAACTGGTAGGTTCTTTGAGAAGGGTGAGCTGAGTGTTATAAGCTTTATGATTGGGAGAAAGATAAGCATAAGATAAGTAAGAACAAAGAGGATAAGCAATACCTGAAGTGTGAACCAAGTTCGTGAAGGATGACGGTTCAGTCCTTGAAGGGAGGGTCATGCCGAGGTGAAAGTCCTGCAGATAAGAAGGAGTGGTAATCGATCGATGGCCACGATGAAGAGGTTGATTGGGAATAAAAGAGGAGATGGGTTGAGTGATCTGTGGGAATCATGTATGTGTGGGGTAGGGGTGGCTGGAGAGGGAAGATCATTGAGTGTTTGATGGGTAATAGGAGGAGGGGGTGCAAAGTCTATGTCAAAAGGTAAAAATGAATTGGGAGTGGGAGAAGTACCAGCACTTGGTGTGAGGGAAGGAAATATATTTTCAAAGAAAATGACATCCCTTGATATTATGACCTGTTTTGTAGCTAGATCAAAGACTCGATATCCCTTTTTCCCATAAGGATACCCAAGAAAAATACATTTAGATGCTCGAGGATCAAATTTGGAGCGACTCTGTGAATGAGTGGAAACAAAACATAAGCAACCAAATACTCGTAAGTGTGAATAATTAGGAATTATGTTAAATAATTTTTCATATGGTGTCTTTCCGTGGAGAATGGGGGTTGGTGTGCGATTGATGAGGTAAGCGGAAGCAAGAATAGCATCACCCTAAAATTGATGAGAAAGACCGGCCTGAATAAGTAAGGCCCGTGCCATATTTCACAAATATCTATGTTTACGTTCGGCAACACCATTTTGTTGTAGAGTATTAATGCAACTAGTTTAGTGAATGATACCTTTATTAGCGTAAAAGCTTTCGAGTTTGAATTCAAGACCATTGTCACTATGAATAATTTTGACCTTAAAATCAAATTGATTTTCAACCATGTTGATGAAATTGACTAGAAGATCCTTAGTGTCTGATTTGTGTTTCATAAGATAAATCCATGTGCATCTAGTGTGATCATCAACAATAGTGAGAAAATATTTTGCACCTGAAATAGAAGCAACTTAATAACCACCCCAAATGTCAACATGGATTAAATCAAATGGAGATGTACTGGTAATGGAACTTGAAGAAAATGGAAGTCTTGTTTGTTTTGCTAACGGACAAATTAAACATTTGTCGTGAGAACAAGAATTAACTTTAGGAAATAAATAGGATACTTTGGCTGAGGGATGTCCAAGACGTTGATGCCAAAGGTTCGGATGAAGAGTTTGGGCATGGTTGCATGTTCCTTTCTTGTCTTGGTCGAGAAAATATAGACCCTCCCTTTCAATTCTCATCCCAATCATCTTCCCCGAACGTAGGTCCTGAATCACACAAAACTGGCTTAGAAAGATGGTTATACAAGAGGAATCAGATGCAAGCTTGCTAATTGAAATTAAGTTCAATCAGAAATATGGGACACACAAAACATTATCAAGAATTAAATCAAAGGATAGGTGAACTCTGCCAATATGAGTTACTTGTGTTATTGACCGATTCGGTAATTCAACAGTGCGGCCATTGACAGGTCTTGAGTATGTGAACAGGTTTTGATTAGAAATCATATGGTCTGTGCATCCACTGTCCAAAATCCATGTACTTCTGTTGCCATTAGAAATGAGTGAAAAAGCCTTACCCGAGAGTTCATCATGAGTTGGGTAGTTACTAACATAATTGGCAGAAGTTATTTTATTCTTTATCATGCTGAGTATTTGTTTGCATTCTTCAGCTGTGAAGGGAAAACTCATCTCCTTTCTTTCATTCTTGTGTGATGCCACTTGGTTGCCTTTGGAAATTGTCGCATTAAACTCAGCTTCAGTCACTGCTTTCTTTTTGCGACAATATTCTGCTGTATGTCCCTTCCAGCGGCAAAAGGTGCATCTGAGATGTGCACGGCAATCCTTGGCAGTGTGGTTTGTTCTGTTACACTTGAAGCATCTCAGTTCAGCTTCAATCTCTTGGTTTGAATTCCTTACAGCGAAGACAGCAGCCTCAGGCTGAGCATGGCTTTTCCCTGTTATCACCTCTGATTTTTTCTCATAGTGAATGGCTAGTGAATATGCTTTGTTTACTATGGGTAGTAGATCTTGTAACAGAGTGTTGTTGCGAACACCTACATATGAATCATTAAGACCCATGAGGAATTTCATGGTTTTCTGTGTCTCCATATATGCAGCTACTTCTTTGATTGCCCCACAAGTGCATGTTGGAAAAGTGCAAAGTGCATCACGTTCATCCCATAGGCCCTTTAGCTTTGTGAAGTAAGACCCTATAGACATGTTTCCCTGCACACAATCATGAATTTCATTCTCAACATTAAATAGTTGAACCACATTTACATGCGAGAATCGTTTCTGTAAGTCAAGCCACATCTGTCTGACATCTTTACAGTTGATGACATTTGTGGCAATTTCTTTGGACATGGATCCTAATAGCCAAGTTTTCACCAAACTATTGCATTGGTTCCATTGTTGATGTTCATCAAATTTCTTCTCATCAGGCTCCTTCATTGAGCCATCTATGAACCCAATCTTATTTTTAACTGTCAGAGCCATAGTCATGAATTGGCTCCATGTACTATAGTTGTCTTCAACCAGGGATTGTGGCACAAGAACAGCACCAGGTTAGTCTGAATGGTGAAGATAAAATTGATGATTGGGATGATCCCATCTTGCGCCTGCTGTTGTGCTTCCTTGGTCTGCCATAGGAGTCGGCTGAAGGCTTTGTGTTTTATTTTGATACCTAGACTATGGCTCTGACACCATGAAGAAAAATAATATTCTTCTTATTATTTCAATCAACGAAAAGATTATAATATATACTGATAGTTCTGCATCAGGATCCTGCACTATTGCTTATAATCAAGCCTAATTATTTACAAACAAGGAAACAAATAATTAACGATTTAATTACAAGTTTGCGGCGTATTCAGTGCTGATTTGGTTTATGGCCTATTCAATGCTAATTTCGTTTGTGATTTCCTTAACAACTGGGGCTAACCTTAGTTATACTGACGATAGGCGTGTCAGTCAAACTAGTATGCTCAATTTTCTGTGCCTTGTTTTAATTAGGGTTTATTTGACAAAATATATAAATTAATTTATCTCACAAATATATTTTTGTCATCACAGCTGAGAAAAATGGAGTTCCCATCGGCACACCGGTACGGTTTTTTATTTGTTATTTTTTTTTAGATTTCCGAATATATAGAGATTAAGGGCAAAGGATTTTGAATCATTCACTGCCTTACAGAATCTAATTAATAAGAAGATTAATTACAGTGTAAATGGTTTGCTGCAGACTGACTGGAACTGGCTTTACGTCTACCCGAGGGGAATACAAGATGTTCTGCTGTACATCAAAGATAATTACAAAAATCCACCAGTTTTTATTACTGAAAATGGCAAGACAGCTGCTATTTTATTTTTTATTTTTCAATAATTTGAACGAACTAACATGGTTTTGTCAACGACTGATTAATGTGTTCTTCTTGGCAGGAATTGCTGAAAATGCGTCGCGACCGATTGCCTTTGCCCTCAAGGATAGTTGGAGAATAAGATACCACAGTGCCCACCTCTCATATCTTTTGAAAGCTATCCAGTTAGTATTTCAACATCTTAATCTTAATTATCATGTACACTAATTCCTAGAACGTCATTTCTAGGGCAAAACATATTAAAAAAATTCTGAATTATGGACCTTCTAATTTACACTTTTTATAGTTTCTATCTTAGTATAAAAACTATTAGAAATATCTGGATTAAGATATAGTTAAGATGGATGTTAAGCTATTGGTTGAACATTCGCATGCAGGAAGGGGGCTAACGTGAAGGCATGCTATATATGGTCATTTTTGGACGACTTCGAATGGGATGCTGGCTACACTGTTCGCTTCGGTGTGACTTATGTTGATTTCAAGAATAATTTGAAACGATATCTGAAAAGTTCAGCTAGATGGTTCCAGCTCTTGCTTAAAAAGTAAAACTTTAATTAATTGGCTGTCTAGATCATGTGTGTGAGTGAGCAACATGAGGAGATCAGAATCAACCGTGAATTCGTTCCATTCAATAAGGTTTTCTGTATTGTATTCCGTCAAGAAAAAATAAATTCTTGTTTTTTTGTATGCAGAATCAAATTAGTAAATTGCTTCTCCTTTTATTCCTATAGTATTTAATTAGAAAACAATACTATAGGATAAGCTACTCTAAAAAAAAAAGACTATAGGATAAGCAAATAGGAAAACTAAATTTTCATATTCAAATCTTGCACAAAAGCAAAATCAAGAGAGAGAGAGAGAGACGAGCAGTATATTGAAGGGCTTCCAGACGGGGTCCAACAATATTGTGAGCTTCTGGATTCAGATTTTTAAAGGTTCCTTGGAATAAATTCTACAGGTTTTATTTAAAGTTACTGTAAAGTGAATTAAAATTGTTTTTCAATATTAAATTTATTTAATAGTAAAAAATTGATCGGATTGCTTAATTTA
>Ga0325411_1005148_pt1 | contig 14531 bp, 2 predicted proteins | sample PopdelMetagenome_13_FD_206181 | JGI IMG/M metagenome (GOLD analysis project Ga0325411, IMG submission 206181) | Populus deltoides microbial communities from Bellville, Georgia, United States - Xylem-PdIQD-R4 | ecosystem: Host-associated > Plants > Phyllosphere > Stem > Wood/Secondary xylem... | reverse complement strand
CATCATATCATAAACAAAAGGGGAATCGAAAAACCTCAAAGTAAAGAGCAACCCTCGACTTATAAGACTGAAGCTTCTCCATTATTGTTTGAATGGAGGAATCTGCCTCGAGAACAATCCTTTGACCTCGGATTATGAAGTAATACTTATTTGGCTGCTCTGGCAAAGAAATACCCAAGAAATCTCGCGGCAATTCAGGAGCTTGCGATTGGTCTGGGTTTTTCAATTGAATTGATAAAAAATCAACTTATATTTATTAAAAAGAAAAGAAAAGAAAAGAAAAGCACCTCGTAGTATGGGTTTATAGTAGGTGAGAGTAGCTTTCCATCGGCCTTCTTTAACGCCGTTAATGCTCTCCACGCACTGAGTTACTTCATTGAGGATTTGGGTGTTCACGGTTGTTCCTGCGTTGGGTTGCCAATGCAAAACCCTGTAGAGAGACAGGCACAACTTCATTATCCAGTTTCAAAAGTAAGAAGAAAACTGTGATTAGGGTTTTGGTCAGCTTTACCATTTGAGTGGCATTGTTCTGGAAAGTGACGATGCTGAGATATTCTCCCTTGATCTTCTCTTATCGGTCAAATGTGAACTGCTGAGTCTCCAAAGATTTTAAGAATAATTTGATTGCATCGACCCCATTCCCATTTTGGGTCTAACAGAACCCTCAGCAACAGCTAGTGCCTTGTTTGTTTTGCTGGGAAACCAATTCCTAGGAAAGCAATTATCGGTCTTTCATAATATACCGTAAAGTGTTATCGCTGGCCGGATCGATTATTTTTAATGTAAAGAAAAAATGTTTAGGCGATAATAACTTAACTTAATTTGGCATAATTTTACTAACACGCTTAGAAAAATTAAAAATTCATAGAGTTCATACTGTAATAATTTAATATCAAATAATAAAAAAAATTAATTTCAAATAAAAAGGTTTGTGTCAACCTAAGTTAAGTAACTTATCATGCACGATATAAAATCAGAATGAAAAAAATTAAATTTAAAAAAATACCAAAGTAAAATCAATTAAAAATGCTAAAAAAAATCATGAATCAACTTGAATTAAAAAGCAAAAAAAATCAGAAAGCTCAAAAACCAATAATTTAATATCAAATGATAAAAGAGAAAAAATCAATTTTAAAATATTGAGAAAAAAACTTGAGTCAACCCACAAAAAAAATGTTAACTAAACTAACCAACTACCTGAGATATGAGATTGGAATAATCCCATAAAAAAACTGAAACAAACCACGAAACTTAAGGTCAATAACCTAGTATTGAATTATGAAATTGAAAAAAAAATTATTCGTAAAAAAAACTTAAAAAAGATTGAACTTAAACCAATACAATATTCAAAACCAATGACCCAAATCATGAGCTCGAAATTACCTTGTAGAAGGCAGACACGAAAAAATAATAAAGTAAACTTCTCAATCTTAAAAAAATTAAAATAAATAAAATAAATAGCAATTAAAAGACCAAATTTGGTATAAAAAATAAATGAAATAAATAAATTAGGGATTAAATTAAAAAATTAAGAAAATAAAAGAATATCAATTAAAAGAATGAGAACCAAATTTGAATACAGATTTTGAATGAAATAAAATATATGAGGGACAAAAAAAAATTTAAAACAAAGAGAATAAAAAAATAATTAAAAAATAAGAATCAAATTAGATACAAAAATTAAATAAAATAAAATATTCATGGAAAAAATCATAAAACGGTAAACTTCAAAAATCATTAAAATCAACACAAATAACAATCATATTATTGAGAGCCAAAATTAAAATAAATACAAACTAGAGGACACAATTGAATTTTAAAAAGACAAACATGGATCTTAAGATTATGAGAGGGAGAAAAGAGGAAGAAAAGAAAAATTCATCGTCGTTGAACCACTACATATATCAACACATGTGTCGTTCCATCAACTTCATCGCCACTATACACTTTTTAAGACACGGTAGAAGGTGCTTTTTCAACACAAGACGAAAATGCCTAAAAGATATAGGTACCATCCAAATATCGGCCACTTTTTTTAATAATATTTATATTTGTTAAGTTACAAAATTGTCCCTAACTGAAATTGGTAATAATGGAAAAATCATTTAAAAAAAATAAAAATAACTTTAAGACAGCAACCTTAATTTTTAAATTTTAAAGGGAAATTTATCATTTTACTATTTCAAAAAATTGAAAAGACAACAAAATCTTTATACGAAAGCTTAATAATTTTTCGCTTTTAAGGATAATTAAGTCATTTTATTGTTTTGAAAAATATAAAAAGACCAAAAATCCCTCTTATGCCAACCTCTTTTTTTTTGCTTTTTAAGGATAATTAAGTTTTTGTACTATTCTAAATAAAAAGGAAAATGATTGATTTATCTCATTCAATTTGTTAATTCCAAAATAAAATTATCATTTTGCCTCTCATTTTGCACTTATTTAGCTATGAGGCCAAGAGCATTATTATATTGTAGCAATCCACGATACAATATGTTTTGCTCTATAGTAAATTACTAAGAATTTTTTTTTAATAATATTATTTTGAAATTCTTCAATCTATCTTTTAATATTATATTTAGATATATATTAAGTTTCTGTAAGATTTTTAAGTCAATTAACAGAACTAGTTACTTAATTTGTATATTATTTTTTATTTTCAAAATATTTTTGTAAATAAAATAAATACTTTCATGTGCAAGTTACATTGTATATTTTGATGGTTTATTCGGTTTATTCTTAAATATCTTGTTTAGATGATATATTAGAAAGTTAACAAATATTAAAATTTGCTCAATTAAATATAAAAATATAAATTCAAGAATTAACACTATTATATAAAAATAGATTGAGAAATTACCTATATTAAAAAAAAAACATATTTTCTGTTCTTTATTATTATAGTTTAGGCATAAGCAAATAGTTATGCACTAGTCTACTTACATGCGCTTTGCTTTATTTTGGTTCAATCTATCTTTTAATATTATATTTAGATATATATTAAGTTTCTGTAAGATTCTTAAGTCAATTAACAGAACTAGTTACTTAATTTGTATATTATTTTTTATTTTCAAAATATTTTTGTAAATAAAATAAATACTTTCATGTGCAAGTTACATTGCATATTTTGATGGTTTATTCGGTTTATTCTTAAATATCTTGTTTAGATGATATCTTAGAAAGTTAACAAACATTAAAATTTGCTCAATTAAATATAAAAATATAAATTCAAGAATTAACACTATTATATAAAAATAGATTGAGAAATTACCTATATTAAAAAAAAACATATTTTCTATTCTTTATTATTATAGTTTAGGCATAAGCAAATAGTTATGCACTAGTGTTCTTACATGCGCTTTGCTTTATTTTGGTTCAAATTAAAATTTATTTTTAATATATATATATATACACATTATAAAAAAAAAATTTAAACCAAGAAAATCTTCAATTGTGAATTGAAAATCTAATGTGTGCATTTAATAAAATTAATTAAAAATTATGTGTAAATATGACCTACAAAACTAAGCCCAAGCCCCTAGCTTTTTTTTTTTTTGGTTCAAGCATATCTTCTACCCTTTCTTTAAAAAGAAAAAAGCATACGACACGTCATTTATTGTGATAAATGACTTGTCATTTCATTGTTCATATTCCAACCACTAGAGATGTGTTTAAAAAATCAGGGTGGAGTTTATTGCACCTAAAAAATCATTTTTAACCTATGTTCTCTAAATAATACCTAATAAACATCATTAGAACATCAACAAACCAATCTCTTAATTAAAAGCACCTCTAAATTGGTCAAGAAAACACAACATTAAACTAAAAAAACTTTCTCAACCTCGATCTACTTTTTTTTTAGGTAAGATGAAGGGTAAAAAAAAATCATTAATCAAACTCTTCTTATCAAATAGAACTTAATGATACAAAAAATAACTTTTTATATAGAATATAGTCATTCAATAACTTTTTCCCTTAAAAAACTAAGATTCTAAAACTAAAAGGAGCTATAACAAAGTCAATACAAAATATATGAGACTAAAAATAACTTTTCAATATGAATTTGAGATAGAGCACCATGTTTTTTTTTCTTTGTTTGGTCTTTATTTTTTTTAATCGTATCTTAAGGCTACAAATTAAAACCACAACTCATTAAATTAACCCAAAATCAAGCAATAAAATCTTCTCAAAACTTTCACATCTTAATAAAATATAAAGAATAGAAATCATTTATTGAAAAAGCATATAAAATAGAACACAAAAGGATAAAATAAAATAAGAAGAGTTTGATAATAAAAATAAAAAAAAAACATTATTATAGTCTATAATGAATTACGAGGATGCTAAAGTGAACTTGCACTATTTAAAACCTCAAGCCTTTTAATTTTGTTTTGTAATTGTAATGTAATATAACTAGTTAAATGCATAGTTATTGGAAGTTAAATGTTCTAATAATAAAATGAAAATTTCCAAATTTTAATTTAATTATATATATTACACATCCAATGATTGATACACATCACTTATTGATGATGATTGATAAAAAAAATTAAAATTATTCCATTGTTATAGAATTTAATCATCACAAATTAATAATTATCAACCTCTTAATACATATTTTAAATACATTTGATATAAAAAAATTTAAAAAGAAAAATTTATTAGATTGAATACGTTTGATTATTGTAGGAAACATAATTTATATGCTAATCAAAGCAAGTTGTCTCGTGTAAAAAACAATTCAAAATAAGCTACACATACAATGTTTCCCTCACAAATTATACCAATTAAAAAAATTATATATTATTTTTTTAAAAAAATTTAAATAGTTTGGTGAAAATAACTCTTAGCATGTAACCTAAAGTGTGAATATAAATAGCATCATGTGAATATAAATTTTATCACAGATTGGATAAAAATAGATTAACAAAAACCATGAAATTACAAACATTTTTAACGTGTTCTTTTGATATCAAAAACTTTTTTTAATTATAAATAAAAAAATCTAGTACATGTATTTAATAACATAAATTATAAATTACCTACGTCAATAAACTAAAAAAAAATCATTACAATACCAAAGATTGAACTAAAAAAATTAAGAAATAAATACGAATTAAGATATTTAATTTCATAATATAGGCTATAAACCCAATTGCATTTAATAATTTTATTTTTTAAAATAAATTTTTTATTTAATCAAATGATAATAAAAATATACACGCACAGGAAAATAATTGGATAAAATCCAAGAAAAATAAAGATTTTGTAGAGTTGCAAAGGAACATGTACTAATATTGTTATAAATATTATATTTTTATTCAAAAATCAAGCAAAAATTAAACAATATTTAACTAAAGACTAAACTAGAAAGTTGAGAAATAAATATAAATCAAGATATTCGATCTTGAAACAAGAGTTATGGACTTGGTTGTTTTCAATAACTTTGTTTCTTGGAACCACTTTTTTTATTTAATAAAAAGATAATATCAGTAGACTCTCATAGGAAAGCAATAGAATAATATATATATATAGGATTTAACAAAAAAAACACCTGCTAATATCAGGGAAAAAAAATACAATCTTAGTCATAAACCAGATAAAAATTGAAAGATATTTTATATATAAAAAAATTATAAAATTTTATTTAACTTTATTTATTTTAATTGATCTTAATTAAAATCAAATACCTACAAGTTCGGTAACTCACACACTCATTTAATTAATCTATTTTAAATAATTAATGTTTAAATAAAAATAAATTAAAGATAAAAAGGGACCACGTGTTTGAACTTTTTTCTAATGTAGTTATGTAGTTTCATTGATGTTACTATAATCGAAACTTGCATTTTGTAAGGATACGCGAGCATGTTATGCAAAATTCTCCACCTCCTTTTCCACACTTCAAAAATACGTTCTATCACATTGTGTATTGGCAAGCGTGCATAATTGAATACTTCTTTCTAACTTCTTGGTTGTCTTTGACACTAAAAATTTAGTAGATTATATCTCTCACTTTTATATGGATCTAAAAATCAATACTCATTTGGATATTCAAAATCTACCAAATAATATTTATTTATGATAACAAGTAATTAATTATACATTATTTCCACATAAAAAATATTAGCCATAATAATAGTTACTATAACATTAGATTTTCATCATAAAATAACATTAAATTTTTCTAATGTAATTTATATTGGGACTGTCGATCGCCTCTAGAAAAATATGTATATCATGTGCATTACGTTCTTATTCTTCCCAAACAAACGTGAATTGCATATCAAAGATACATGCAACCATTATATTCTGAGTTGGTACACTTTTTCTACTAATAAATGGAATTTGATTTTCTACAAATACACAAGCACACACGTGTGTGCCATCGATAGCTCTTACGAAATGCTACATGAAAAACAAGAAGCATCAATTGTTAAATGATTGAAAAAAGTATCCAAATAATTTATATTTAGCATTAATGATATATAAGTTCATTAGTTTTACCTTAAAATGAGGCATATATCTTGCATCCATCTCAATTTTTTGTGGCGTGTTTCTAAATTCAGGATCTTCTAGTTTTATAACATTTACTACAAGTGAACAAACTATTGTCAGAACCTCATTAAAGTACCTACTAATAGTTTCACCTGAATGCTGAAATCTTTCTTGAACTTCTCTATTTGAAGCATCTCATGTTAATGCATAAAGAAATATGGCCACCTTTTCACTAACACTCATTATTTTTAAAACTTTTAACCTACATTGTATTTCAAAATCAAAGCTTATGTTTTGCAGTGTTGCTGCATCCATTCTAAATATATTGACACATCATTTTCAATGTCCTTGTAAAACTTTATTCAACCATGTCATACCATGTTGTATGAAACCATACAAAGTTCTTTTTATATATAATTACTATAATACATAGAGAAATCTCTGGTCATGCATGATACTAGTTTACAACGATCAAACTCTCGCCTATAAAATGATTCACCATCCTCGTCATTACCATTGTCATTGTTATCATCATCTGTATTGCCGCCGCCGCCGCCACTGTTGCCACCACCACCATGATTAACATGATCAACAACATGCTTCATTACATTATCATAATTCTTACCAAAAATATCTTTAAATAGCGCATTAAACCATTCGAATTTCATATCTACAATGACAGCTAATATATAGTATTTAGGAGTATAATAAATTATAAGAGATCATCAAATTGCGTTAAACTTCCATATTTGTTAACAAATATGGAAACCTTTCTACACATATTGTACGTGTTACTATTTGTTGGACTAAATGATCTCATTATTGGTGAGTTCAGAATTATACAGGTTCATCCCATTACCTTCAACTTATTAATTGATTTGAACTTTGTATGCCTAAAGATTTTCCTTCAACTTTTTCATAACTAATATAGAAAAGGCCAAATCATAAATATAAACACTAACAAAGTAAAATCTTATGTGTTGAATATTGTGTGAAATTTCAAGAAATCTTCTTTATATATATATATATATATATATAAGACAAGTTATAAGCTAGCATTAACCTTAATTTGATTGGATTGTAATCAATCATAATGAAAAACACCAATCAATGCATGATGTTACAAAATTAACATAAAGGCAAAAAAATATGAGGAATTTCAATTAAATAAAGACTAGATTGACTGCCCGTGCTTTGTTGCTAGTGATTTTAGGTTACATGTGTAAAGACACAATTTTTTTGCTAAAATGAAAATAACATCCGTGAAAAAGAAGAGATTGGTAGGTAATGATGAAGAGAATTGAAGCCAAGTCTAGTATCAAAAGTTTGGTAATGTAGATAAAGTTATAAACAACATCAAAAGTGTAAATAAACTAACAGATTGTTGAACACTTAAAAGGACATTGTTGTTTGCAATTATATCAAAATTACAGAGGCAACAGTCATCTTCTTGCTGTAGAAATCCAAATCCAATCATTAGTAGAGAAATCGCTAGTTCTCTTGTGATGTAAAGACAATAAAATAAATTATGTAAAAAAAAAAAGATGTGTGAGATGTGTGCTGAAAGCTTGTGTAACATAAAATAACATGAAAGAATAACTTGTAAAATAAAATAAAAAAGTTTGCTATAATTTGATGCTTTAATTAATGTCTGTATTTTTTGGACATGTTAAATAACATTCACTACAATGTTTTTGGTATTTTTTTTTTATGTTATAGATGCAATTGAAGGTTGAAAATTCTGTCCACATTTTTGTATTAGATAAAGTTAAATGTGTGGATGAAGCAAGAAAAAAAAAATTTACCGTGTTTATTTTTTTTCACATTACTGTATATACAGTTTATGTAATTATTCTAAAACCTTTTTTAAAGCCCCTTTGATTTCAACTCTTATGGCATCCACCAAGAAAGTAACCATATCTTACGGTAATTAACAACATAATTTCAGAAAGAGAATTTTCTTTATGCAAGTTTTGTTGAAAACAAAAGTAGCCAGCAATCATATGTAATTGAATTGAAAGGTCTTGATATGAGCAATGTATATTCGTAGAGAGAAAATAGAACCCAATAAAACAATAATGGTTAAGCATAAAGTTGAAACCATTTCAGGCATAAATCATATGCACTGAAATTTAAAGTGATAATTTAATTGCTAATTATATATAATTTAATTCATAGGCCAAGGAAAAATAAAACAAAATGTTAAAAATTCTTAATTCAACATGCAGCACCTTAAATGACCATGTCAAACTAATAAACAATTTAATTCTTTGTTTTCAAGCATAGAAGTAATAACTTTGATTACCTTAATTATTTCATTAGTTAACCTGGCAATTAACACCCGAATGGAAAAATCTTCAACATAATGTTATTTCTAATTCTTAAGCATCTTTTATTTCGGAATGTATCTCTTTAAATAACCTCTAACATGAGTTCAATCAGTTTTTTTAAACACATATCACTAAACATGAGTTCAAGCAACACCTTTTTTTAAAAAACATATATCATCAAGTATATATTTTCTAGTAAAGCAAAGCAACACCCCAAACTCAAGCTATCATACAAACAAAGAATAAGCATTGATTAATTCAACTTAAGCTCCTTTTATAACAACAAAGATATTTAAACAAATTTAGTAGAAAATAGCTTGAAAAAAAAGAACAAAACAACTAAGAACCAGAACACTGCTTAATAAAAAAAAAGGCATGAAAATACCTTGTTAAACATTCCTTGAAAGTGGATAGTAAAACCTATAGCCTACACGATTAAAGATTCTAAGAAGATTTGCAAAAGATAGAGCAACCTGTAAAACAAACATTTTCAGATGCATAAATCCACTTATCAGCCAAATTAGCACCTAAAATCTAAATGAAAAAAAGCCACAAACAAACTGTTTTTCTCATATCTCAGGCACCAATTAACCTCAAATGCCTCATCTCAAATAACAATTTTTTTTATAAGGAACAAAACAACGTGAACTTTAACTACAATACTAACAACAAAAAAGGCAACAAGCAATGCTACAAATGATCGTTCAATAAAAGTAAAAAAAATTAAAGACAACTAAAAACAGCCAAATCTTAAAAATACAGTAAAAAGACAATGAACAAATTTAGCTTTCACATGAAAGGAAAAAGTTGGAAATAAGCATTGAGATGTCTAAACAAACCTCTATGTACCAAGTTTATAACTCGCAACCCAAATTGATTTGAAACTAAAGCCAAGGAAAAGCAGAGAATGATCTTAAAAAACTGACCTCTGTCTTAGCAGAACATCGGAAAAAAGTTAGGAGCCAGTACACCCAAAAGTAGAGCTTAAAGCATTATATATCTTTGCAAGAAAAAAGGAAAATACATGCCTACCAACATGATAAAAAGCAAGCAACTGGATGTCACAAAACAAAAGTGATTACTATGACCAGACATGAAATAGAGTTCTTAAAAAACATTCTAATAGGACAACCCATCACCTACCCAAGTCAGAACTAAACTAATAAATCAACCCCCTCACTTTGTCTCCATATTTCTAGCTCAAGAAAAAAACTGTACAACACACTGGCAACAACATGTCAACCTTAACGTGCATTAAATGCATGGAAAAGAAAACATACCAACACAGAGAAATGCAAGCAGACCAGTTATGTATAAAGAAGAACTACAAAGAGCCTTTTAATCCATGACAAGCCACCTAGTAAACAAAGCTTAATCGTCAAGTGATATTTTATAAAAAAACAAACTGAAAATTACATTAATTTAAAAAAAACCAAAACTAGATGGTGAATCACTACAACAATAAACAAAATCTGACCAAATTACTAATCACAAATAAACTCACCTACTCTCTCAACCAAATTAGGTGTTGCATTTAATATAGCATAACGAGAACACGTACAATCCAGAAGAAATGACTTCTAAAATCAAGCTAGATTTTCTAGGTTGATGGCCACGTTTCTGTTCTCTAAAGCAAAAAATAAAATACACAAACAAACAACACATAAAAATAATAGAAAAAATTCAACAAAACATGTTGTGAAATAGAACAAACTTCCCATAAGAAACACTGTTTGAAGCTACAGTGAATCAACTTATTATGCACAGTGTTTTCCTTGAAACCAAGACTATGTTCCTCCTAGATAGAGCCACCAACCAGCCTAACCTTAAAGCCACACCCAAGCCCATAGAAGCACACACAGCCGAGAACTAACATCTTAAAAACTCTCATCTCACACCAATAAACCAACATGGAATGGATCTCCAGGAATTCCAACTTCACTAAGAAAACCGCATAAAAGCAGACCTTTAAGTGATAAGAATAGCTCCATCCACAGTGATTACACTTAGTGGCTACAATGTTTTCTTAAGCCCTTTTAGTATTTTTAATTTTTTAATTTTAATTGAGATGGATTTGGAATTGTGAACATGTTCTTTATTTTGTTTGTGAGGCGTTCTCTGGTGCGTTTATGCCAAAAAAAAAAGAAAGAGATGGAAAAGTTGTACCATGTCAAAAAAAGACAGGAAGATATGGCAGGGAGGTTGCCACGTACCCAACAAAACAAATGAAAAAACAGTGAAAGAAAACTGGCCAAAACTTATCGCAAGAACGAATTTAAAACGTAAACAATGCAATCCACAGTGATTTTAGACACAATCTACAGTGATTCACTGATCTCTTTTAGTTTTTTTTAATTGATAAAATTCCTTAAAGGCACGAAAATTTTTCTTCACTCTTATATATTATCCAACCTCATCATTAATGCTCTCATCATCAAATGCATTTTCAAATTGATTCCAAGCTTTCAAAATCAGCCAATGAAAATTTAAGAGAATCTAAGTTTGCAGCTTTCAAACTTGTAATGCAACTTGAATAACATTCAAGCATCTCTTGATGACTATCTATATTTTTAACTATTTATTAATTTTACTTATGGCATTGTATGTAGCTTTATTTTTTGCATCACAATCTTCATTCACATGTACAATATTTATTCTTGTGAACATGCAACCAACTGTGAATTCTAAGATGGAATTAACAATGTTAACTTAAGAAAATATTATAGTTATACCCAAATTAGTATAGCTAAAAATTAAAAAAAATAACTTACTTATATTTATAGATATAGGTTTTTATGTATTAATCTTCCAACCATTTGCAGTACTTTATGAATATGTACTTTTAATGTTGAAAAAGACATTGTAGTTACCCATACTCAACACTTATGTAGGAATGAATGCAAGTGTAGTCCATATTTTAAATGTCGAACATTTTTTTATTAAAGTTATCCAACTACATTTTAAAAGTTATTCTTTTAATCTAAGTGTCTTATCTAATTTTTCTCATTTAAGTTGTCTGAATCAATTTCTATAAGTTAGGTAGAGAATGTTAGTTGTTGAGCTAACTCATTTTTATGGTTGAGTAAAAACAAATTTAAGTACTTATCACATATTGCACTGTAAATAATATAGATAAGTTGTAGTACCTATATAGAAAGCTTCCATACAATCACAATAATAATAAAAGTTGCACATCTCTAGAAATAACAATAGCAAGAAAATTCAAAATACAGTGCACGCAATGAAAGATAGACTCAATTCAGGCACGAGTCCATAAATCAGGATAACTAGCTCGACATATTATTTGATAGCATGAATTTTAAATTAAATAAAATTTCAATTACATGCTTAACTTTAAATAAATAATTATCAACAATGTTAAGGTGTCTAACACCAATTTGGAACCTATGTTTTGTTAGATATCCCTTGTTGGTGTATAATACTCACGATCTCACTTGTACTAGTAGGTACATTGTATAAAATTCAAATTCTCATCAACATATAACCAAATTTCCATTTCACCATCATAACTAATTTTTCAATTCAAAGATGATAACCTATAAATCTCTTTGTTTTTCCTAGCTGAATTTATGCATTGATATGTAGATAATATTTCATTTTAAATTCCTTGAAATTAATCACTTATTCATTCATCAATAATTAAATTAACATGTTAATAACCACATCCCATGGTAAATTAACCAACTTAATTTAATAATTTTAATTTTTTTGCCTTAGCCAAAATTTCTCCTTCCCTAAGCATGAGTATTTTTTTTCTTTCAATTGATCCAAATCACTTTACCATACATCTTTTATTTACTTAACACAATTTTACACAATTAATTTATCAATTGCATTCAATAATCTAAACATAATTTTTCTTCTATTTGGCTGAAACCCTTGTCTAAGAGGAGAAATGAATCTCTCTTTGATTTTTTCAAATTGAGTTGCTGCCCAATCATTTTTCACATAAACTGTCATAAATCAACAATCAACGTATATAATCTAACACCTTAACATACAATTTCAAAATCCTTATACACTAAAATTTTCCATTTAACACTACACAAAAACTATTTCAATTGAGTGTTTTGAGGAAGTTTCTTACCTAACTCAAAGAAAAAAAAAGGTTAAGAGCTTGGAAAAACACCCTTATCTTCACTTATCTTCCTCTCCTCTAAGAACTCCTTAGTCAAATATTTTCAAGGGTTTAGACCTTAAATCTACCAATTTTTCTTGTTCAAATCTCTTTATAATACACTTTGATTACTTAATCTATCTCTCTTTTGTGTTTTTACAATGAGTTTTCTACATTTTCCTCACGCCCTTTTTCTTTTTTTCTTTGGCTGACACTAGAGTATTATTGAAGAATACTATTCATGTTTATATAGCTATAAATTTTTATTATTTACTCTAATGGTCAAATGTTTCTTTTATTTGCACATAAAACCCCACAATTTTCTTTTATTTTGACTAATGTTACTAGCTTTTCACATTTTCAATTTCATCTTTACATTTAATTAAGCTCCCTTAATTAAAATTTAATTCATTCACATTAAACAAGTAAATTTCTAAAAATTCACAAATTGAGACAATCAACCAAAAGTATACATTCATACCATAAGTTTTTTTTTTTTTAACTAAGGTTTACGAATAACCTAATTCAAAAAACACAATTATAAGCAAAAGTATTTAAAAGTAATTCAAGCTGTCACAAAAAGATTAAACATTTGCAACGATAAGCAGATTATAAAATTGAATTGTTGGACTAAAAAAGATTAAACAAAACAAAACAGATATAAAACTATAAGAATACAATGACAAGTTATAAAAAAGTGACTTGCTGAACTCAAAACATTTCATAAGTAATCAAATTGCAAAGATAGTATGTAGATTATATCATGGAAAATAGTTTAAAAAACATTGTTGAACTCATATTTCTAATTCAGTTCAAATGTTCTTCCTATATATTCAAAAAACAATAGCAGTTGTATTATCATACACATTTTTCAACAACAATCATGTTTAAAAATTAACTAAACATTGATGGAAAAACTCTAATGAAAAGTCAATGATGTAAGAAACCTATCTAAAAATGCAAGTAAAGGATGAGTAACATTAATGATTTTTGAACTATAACAATAAAAATGGTGGAACATTCATGAATTTATAGAGGAGGAAATGAGGAAATAATGTGTACTCTTTTTAATTTTAAAAAATGGTTGTAATTTAGTCACTATCCTTGGAAAAATCCCATTAAGCTATGGAGTGGGAGGTGGCCATGTAACCCTTCTTCAATTTCTAAATCACACAACCCTTTTTATGATTTGGACTTAAAACTTGCTAATAAAAATTATAAACTTTTAGCTATTGGGATTATTACTTTCATATAAATATAAATGAGAGTTAAAATGTCTTTATATTGAATTCCATCCTTTACCAATTTTTTTATAATCCAATTCAAATTTCATATCATTACAACTAAATGATAATATATTTCTACAAGGAGAAAGGGAGAGAGATGATATTTGATATTGGTGTAAATGCACACATAAAAATATGGTATTTTTAGGTCTTACATTGATGACTTTCATATATGCCGTGTAAATTGATTATACCAAGGACAATTTGGATGTTTGTAACTGTCATTTCATATTGTTGTTGCTATTATTTACAACACGGTCCACTACATATATATATATA
>Ga0325411_1005146_pt1 | contig 14534 bp, 5 predicted proteins | sample PopdelMetagenome_13_FD_206181 | JGI IMG/M metagenome (GOLD analysis project Ga0325411, IMG submission 206181) | Populus deltoides microbial communities from Bellville, Georgia, United States - Xylem-PdIQD-R4 | ecosystem: Host-associated > Plants > Phyllosphere > Stem > Wood/Secondary xylem... | reverse complement strand
CTTATAAGAGAACTGATGAAATATATTTTGTACATGTCATGATTGAAAAACATGATCTTCAAACTTATCTTTATTCATAAACGCAACATTTTAAATAAATTATGAAATAAGCTTTACAAATCATGATAAGAAGAAAGGAGAGAGAACAAAGAAATAAGGAAATAGACTCTGTAAGCTCATTAAAACTTTGATTATAACACCACCAATACCATCAAAAAAATCTTGAGAAAATGAATTCAATAATATCAAGAAAGATTACCAACGATAATTAGAGAGTGTCATACTTGTCGTCCGAAAGTGGCAAGTGAGCAAGTGTGACTTACTTCAATTATCATTGGTGACCCATCCACTGCATTTTAGTATCCACATATTTTTTTCTTTTGATGAGTTCCTTTGTAATTTCTCCTATAATATCAAATAACACGTCAATAACAAAATAAATAAAGGGTTTAGTTTATGCCTATGTCATAACGAAGACAATGTAACTAATCTTTGTGTTTATTTTTTTATTAATAAAAAAGAATTGGTGAAATATCGTATTTTCTACATGTCATGATTGAGAAACATGATATTCAAACTTGTCGCTATTCAAAAACATGACATTTCAAATAAATTATGAGAAAGGCTTCACAAATTATAATGAGAAGAGAGGAGAGAGAAAATAAAGAAATAGACTTTATATGCTTACTGAAACTCTGATTATAACACCACCGGTACAGTAAAAAATATCTCGAGGAGATAAATTCAATGACATCAAGAAAGGTTATCAATGATGATCAGAGTGTGTCACACTTGCCGTCTAAAGGTGGCGAGTGACTCACTTGCCTTTGGCGGTAAGTGTGACTTGTTCTAGTTACAATTTGTGACCTTTCTTGGTGTCATTGGATTTGTCTCGTCGAGATCATTCTGATAATACTAATGGTATTGTAATTGGAGCTTTAGTGTACCTCATAGATCTCTTTTCTTTTTTGTTTCCTTTTTTTTTTCTCCCCTCTCTTCACAAATTACAAGGAGAAATGAGAGAGAAAAAAATAAAGAAAAAAACCCTGGAGACATATTTAATATCTTATTACAACACCATTAGTATCATATAAAAAATTCTCGATGAGAGAAATCCAACGACACTAAAGAGCTCACCAATGGTTATTACAGTGAGCCACATTTGTTGCTATAGGCAAGTGAGCCACCTGCCATCTTCAGATGGCTAGTGTGGCTCACTTCGATCATAGTTGATGATCTTCTTTAATATTGTTAGATTCATCTCGTCAAGATTTTTTTATGATACTGGTGTGTCTTTGAGGCCTCTTTCTTTTTCTCTCTCTCTCATTTATCCTCTTTTCTCATCCTAATTTGTGCAACTCATTTCACAGCCTCTTTGACATATCTCATTTCTAAATAACAACAATTTTGAATGTTGTTTTTTTTTTCAATCATGACATATATAAACTATGTTATTTTGCTAACTTTTTTAAAAATTATGTTATTTTGCTAATTTTTTTTTAAAAAACCATGCTAATAAAAAAAACCTTTAGAAAGGGGCAAAATGTGAGTTCTCACAGCTATAATTTTTTTTTTATTTTCTTAATTTTTTAAACATAAAAAAATAAGAAGGGGCATTATTGAATTCTACTTGTTTATAAATTCAATAGGACACAATAAGTCTATGTTGTCAATGTTGGTTGACATTGTGCACATTAAATTGGTGCTTAGATAAACATGTTTTTCACTAGAAATCCTATCATGGATGAAATTATTTTATATAAGAGATTGTGTTATTTCTAGGGTTGAGGATGTTCCATTCTTTGAAATAGTTATTGTTGTGTTGATTCGTGTGAATTTGTCAGGTATGTTTTTAAAGATGCATTAATATCTTCAATGATGAGGGCATTGTATTTTTTTTAATCTCCAATATTTGGGATTTAGTTAGCAAATGCTTGTGGTGATCTTATTTGTCATCATTTAAATTATCTACTAAAAGTCTTATGTTTCTTCGAAGGATAAAAAACATGGGATTTTCTTAGCAAGGATAATGTCCACAACATAATCATAGACTTGTTTATAATCAATGCTTAGTTTTGTGATAAAATCCAAACACTACTTTCTAGGATCATATCAACATCATATTTAAGCTCCTCTCTTAAACTCATGGATCTTAGTTATTATCCTGATATCATATTGAAAATGAAGTCTTTAAATTCAATAGTATATCATCTCGGGTTAACAACTTTGCAAAAATGTATAATGCCCATGAAGAGATGTTATCTTCATAGAGAGGAAGTTGTTAGGACAACTAACATCGCCAAATGCTTTTGTTCATTCCGTATCATCGCTTGAAAGTCCAACAGCTTTTCAAGCTGATTGAAACATGAGACACACACACACACACCATCAACTACTTTTAGATCATAAAAGATGGTTTCTCTTTTGACATGATTGAAGAGCATTCTTATAAAGTATAACCATTAGACAACAGAAACAACATACACAATTCGACCATTGTTACGTCCTTTTGACTATTTTTCTTGTCGGTATCTTAAATGTTTTTATAAAGTAATTACGAGCAATAAAATGTTCTAGCAATAATGTTGTTTTAACTATATCTGAACCACTATGTCAAAATTGTTTTACCTTCATTTGACATTCTTAAAATTGTATAAAGAGAGTCAGTGGTTGGAAAAACTATATTGAATGCTGCAATGGAAAATGTACCTATAAGTGCTCAACAAAAGGGTCTCGAAAATGGATTAAAAATTACAAGAGTTGTCAAACAGATTTATAAGGACAAATAAAGCAACCTCAGCTATACACTTATATGTGCCTTTGGTAATGTATTTGAAAGGTATTTTATAAGCATTTATTAATAACAAATTTTAATTTTGAATTGAGATTGGTATATAATAAGAAGCTTTTATTATAAAAGGCAACATGGTAGTTGTTGAAATTTATATTCCTTTTCATAAAATATTTTGATTGATCATCTTAGCATTTATAATAAATGCCATTCGCATCGAAAATAGTTTTTACTTGATTTTTTTTAGGAAATACTTTAAGCACTAACCTAATTTTATGCATAAAGCTTCTTTATTGGCAGCTCTGTATAGATTTTTTGATGGGACTCAAAAAGAAAAATCACATGATTCATTGCATATCATGTTTTGACCAATTATTAAAGCAAAATCCAAGATGATAAAAAAGGCATTCAATAAGCTTATTTATGACATTCCAGTCGAGCAAGTTTCGAGAAGTCCTTTAAGGTGGCGTCAAGCATGAAGTTGAGTTTAAAAGAGGATCAAGCCTTGATCATGAGACCCAAGCAAGAGACGAGGTTGTTTAACATGTCCTAGAGCTTGACTACACAACTTTATATTGATGATCATAACTTTTAATCTAATTGTTGGATCGAACTGAAATTTTATCATGAGATTTTAATGACCATGTTTCCTATAGGGTTAGAATTTTATAGTGATCAAATATTGGAAAGACCTTATAATAAGGCCAAGAAGTTACTTTAGGGATTGAGATTTTATTTATAATAGTTTTGGGCTTTGTGTTTTATTTTACTTGTACTTTTAAAATAGTTTATATTTGGGTTTTAATTTAGCCAAATATTTTGGTAGGGTTTATTTTGTTGGACTATAAATACTTTTTTCAGTTTGTAAGTTGCAACAACTTGATGATTTCATAAACAATATTGGAGAAGATATCTCTTGCTCTTGGTTCTTTATTCAAAACTTATCAAAGATTTCTTCTCTGTGACATTCAATCTTTATAACTTCGGTTATTGGTTCATTATAGGGCTGAGCATTTTCGGTTCGGTATGGTTTTGGACCAAAATAAACAACCAAACCAATTTTTTTTTTAAGTTTTTGAATTGAACTTAACTGAATCGAAAACTGATTCAAACCGATAAATTTCAGTTCGGTGCGGTTCGGTTTTTTCCCCTTCCAAACCGGTTCAAACCAAAATTTTTATATTTGCTTCCATTTTCCAAAAAATCAACTCCAATTTTCATTTTTTTCTCCTTGTCCAGAAGTTAAACCCAAAAAAAAAATACACAAAATAAAAGGATTTGACTGCAAAAAAACAAAGAGAAAATCAAAAGTTATTGAAATGTAAAATCATCAAAAAGCATGGAGGAGAAGAATACAGATTTGAGAGATGAGAGACAAGAAAAACATCGATAGCATTGATACAGAAACTGTTGAGAGTGCAGAGTTTTTAGATCTTGGTTTCTCTGAAATCCAAAGAAAACCCTTTCATTGTAAGCAAAACAGGTACGAGGATGTTTGGTGGTAGCTGTGTTGGTATTGATTCAAGTAAACTAGCAGTAGGCTCTCTTTATTGTATGATTGCCTCCAATTCGTCAATGGAATCTAGGTCCAATCATTCGAATTCTCTCATAGAATCTAATAGTGAGGATTCATCACTAATTGATTTGAAGTTAGGGAGGGAGATTGGCTGATTGCAAAGATGCACAGGATAATAGGTTTTTGAAAGAAAGATTTTTGCTATCTAAGAAAAAGAAGACAAATTTGAGAGTGAGAGACAGAGAGCAGGGAGAGGGGCGGCTGGGAATGTTGAAATTTAGGGTTAGAAAAAAATATGTTATTTATACTTGTTTTAGAGGGAGGGGGTGACTGTGTGAATTGTAAAGTGTGAATGAAATTAGTCTGCTATGGTTAATGGGTAGAAAGTATTTTTTTTTATTTCTAAATCGAACTAGTTTGGTTTGGTTCGGGTTGTCTGGTTTAAGCATTACAAAACTGGAAACCGAACCGAATCAGATATTTTTCTAAATATTTTAATCGGTTTAATCAGTATTTACGGTTAATTTTTTTTCAGTTTTCTCGGTAAATCAGTTTTTCTGTTTTTTTTATCACCCCTAGTTAATTATAATCAACATGTCAAAATTTTCATTCAATAACTATAATTTCTTGGTTTAAGTAATCATTAGGTCAGATTTTATCAAATTTGATTTTGGATTTCATGGGTTAAAATTGAATCTTGATTATAGATTCTAGGGTCTGTACCCTCTAAATTCACATCATTATGAATCATAAACTAGGAGACAATGTTTTAGCAATCAATGTTAGATTATTTATCTAGGATCTTAGCTAACATGATCGAATCAACATCTTAAACATTGTGACATTTGAACTCAAATTCAAGCCAAATTAATAGATGGCAACATGGTTGTTAAAAATGTGTTTTAACTCGTAAAATCGGATGATTTTAGGAGTTAAAATACATAAAACGTGTAAAATCAGGGTTAAAACTTGAAAATCAATAAAATCGGTCAAACCTGGTCAAACTCGTCTAAAAACGGGTCGACTCGTAAAAATCGTTAAACACGTAACGATTGCACGATTTCACTTACCATTTTAAACAAATGCAGAAATGCTCCTGTGACCGACATTCCACTACACACTTTGACTCTACCCAGCACAGCCACACACCACACTTCATCCCTGTCTCCCTACTCCCTTCCCCTTTTCCCTTTCCAGTTTCCCCTTTCCCCTTTCCCATTTCCCCAGATTAAGAAATCACTTTCCCCAAATCCGGAGCGTTTTTGGCGAGACGAAGGTAAGAATTTATTCCCAATCCCAAGCTTTGTTTTTTCTGTCTAATGGTGGTGATTAGAGACAAAAAAAATCATCTGGGTATTCTGTGAATCTGTGTTTATCTTCTACAGTTCTACTATTAATTGGTTTGCTTCTGGGTATTCTGTGTTTATCTTTTACTATTAATTGGTTTGCTTGTGTTCTGTTAAATCCATGACGTAAAGAACAACAAAATAATCATCCAATAGTTGTAGGTTGTTAATTGTGAACATCTCCTTAAGCACAGTTACAAACTTTGCTTGGATCATTGATTGTTGCGTTCAAAGGCATGCTGGATCAGAAATCATGAATCTAATGATGATTGTTTTTCTTACTTGGGTTTTTGATAATTATAAAATGTTGGGTTTTTTCTTTCATACAATCATGCGACTAAGAAACCATGAAACCTGTGAAACTTAGATTGCATAACAATTCTTTCTATTTTTAACTTGGGAGCAGAAGAGGTTTTGAGTAAAGAGTCTGTTTGTTTTGTTAGAATCTTCGAGTTTATAACCTAGGTTTTTGCATGGAATAGAAGTAAGAACAGAAATATAGGAACAACTGCTCTTTTTTTTCGGGCTAATGTGTTTTTTTACTGGAATTCCAAGGAATTAAGATGAGCAGCCACTAGATTTTTTAGTCATGAACGTTAGCAGGACAATATACATGCATAACCAGTAGATAGTTGCTTTCCTTATGAAAGAGTCGTTTCTAAACCCAGTTTTCATAATCTGCAGAAAGATAGAGAATGTAATGGCAGATTCTGCACTTTCAACATTTACAACCTGGAAATCCAGAGCATTTGCATCTGGATCTCGTGTAAATATGGCAGGCCTCCCAGACCGGCTAAGCATATATGGAATACCTGAAGAACATAACACCATAAGGCACTGCATTCCTTTAACCAGTTACAAAGCTAGTTGTCAAAATCATTCTTTAGGAGCTGGTGGACTATCCTGACTCAAGCAGGTTAGGTATGTATGTTCAGAAATCCGACTTCATTTGGCATGCAAATGCAAATATATATACAAACATGAAAATATATATTACATCACTGATGCTAGCACTGTTAGCCACCGGGATATCCTAAATTATGTTCTAGGCCTGCTAGAACTCTGGAGTGGAATGGTTATATGGTTTGGGAGATATAGTATAGAATTGACCAAAAGCTAAGGATGAAATTTATGAATTAGAAGTTACCTGCAGAAGTGCAATCTTTGCTCATAATTTTGTAATAATTTTCTTTACACTGCCTTTTCTTTACACTGCTTTAGGGTCGTAAATTACTAGAATAGTTTCTCATTTATTGAAGTGCAGGATACAACATGCATATTTATAATTATTAATGCATATATTGATTCTTGAACTGCAGGATACATGGCATCTAAAAAAACTACCAGTTGCAATAGGCTTGACGTGGAATGGTAATATGGTATAGATGTTAATAAGAATTAAGGATACATGACATTTGTATTATTTATTTCATTTTTATTTTAATTATGTTATATTATTATTTACTACTTGACTTGATCTTGCAATTTAGTTAAAATATTTTACTTACGATTTTATGATTTTAGTTAAAATATTTTACTTGCGATTTTACGGATTTTAGTTAAAAAAATTTTACTTGCGATTTTACGATTTTACAATTCGAGTTTACGATTCGAGTTTATATTGCATGTTCCGTGTCGTGTCAAAAAAACGTTTTTGACAACCTTGGATGGCAATATAATAATCCTTACAAAAAAAACTCAATAAAGAAAACATCTAATAAAAGTGGGAAAGTAATGAAAATGGAAATGCAACAATTACTCACCATTGAAAAAGAGAAAAAAAGTTCATTACCAGTAATGGTATGACCAAACAATTTCCTTGATTTAATGAAACTTGTCGTATCATTGAGCTTAACTTAATGAATTTGCATAATGGTATTTAGCTTATCTTAGTGTTTATACATCCTTATTTTGTGAAGCTCTCTTATAATCTCAGGTTAATTTAAATTCAAGTAAATGTAATAAAAATATTTAGATTACTGTAGTGTCTATAGATAGCCATAGAGACGTGGTCGTTATTAATTATATATACCACGGGCTACCAATAAGAGAAGAAAGGATAATGATTTTCTTGTGATGGAGCCATCGACATCACCCTTGAGAACAACATCAGCTCTTTGGTTAACATTTATATAATCAAAACAACTTTTCTCAACATTAACAAACACATCAATAAAACATTATTGGTACAACTGACCACCTATAAAAAAAGTGTTATCTTCAAGGTTTTCGTTAATCCAAAATAGTGTGTAATGCTTGTATCTAAAAGTTCTATCACCAAAGTCTGATATATTCATCATATCTACATGTATAAGCATTTTTAAAGAAGTCTATGAGGAAAAAATAAATTATAAGGAAAGCAAAAAAACATTGTATGAAGACTTACACTTTCAAATCCTTTTATAAAAAACCTGGCTAGATAATCTTGATATTGAGTATGCGAGAGATATATGTTATGGTTGACATTGGAAAGTGCAATAGAGGTAGATATAAACCCTTTATTAGTGGAATCATTAGGAACTTGTAGGTCAGACCAGTGCTTTTCAACTCTATAAGATGATGAAATGTTTAGAATTTTAAAAGAAAATAATAGGATTAATCAAATTTATAACATGGTTAGGAGATGACCGATTAAAGTTGTATTGTGTGTTATAAAAAGAAAGACCATCGGCCATGAAAATGTTAAATATTTGATAATGATTTGATTTGAAAGCTTGCCTAGAATGAAATCACTGTTGTTCACTCATGAATGACTAACTGAATCAATGATGTCATCAACCTGGTTATCATGTCGTAAAATATGAGAAGGAATATCATATCATAAAAAGTGATAAACATTATTGTGATCAATATTTACTTAATAATTAGAACAATCAATTCTATGTATAAAAAAAGGTTCAAATCGGAGTTTGTTAAGGATTATTTTATAGGGTCAAATTTTGATGCGATCCTAGCTATAACATCGAAGGATCCATTAAGAGTGTTTATTTGGTCTATTCTAAGGCCTAAAATGAAGTAGATACAATAATAAGTAAGTCTTTGGCTTACTTAAGACATCAATGATATTGTTTCCGTAAGAGATATAGATTTCATTCACTACAAGAAGTACTTAATGCTATTGCGAACTTATGTTGTAGCCTTTGACTTATTGATTTTACAAGGATTCCATATCAAATATGAAGAATTAATTGGTCAGAAATTTATTCTTATTTTACAAGGCATCATGTTTTTGTTTAGCAAGAATTCTTCAACAATTATTTATCTCAGGTATTTTTCACTGTCATATACAACATAGGGTGAAAAATAGTTTTAGATTATTATTTTATTTATTTTTATTATATCTAAACCTTATTTTAATTAGTTTGGGCTTGATTTAAATTGGGTAAATGTCTAACCCATTAGTGTTAGGGTTTTATTTTCAAGATAATAAATACTCTTTGTAAGGATGAAATAAAAAAGATTTGATAATATTATGGTTGCCGAATTTATTCAACTTCTATGAGAAAGATTCTTGTATTCTTTGGTTATTTAACAAACTAAATTGACTTATCGAAGATTAACTGGTTTCGTGACATCTTTCTTATACTTCTCATTCATAAATTGGTAATAGTAGGGTGAAGGTTTTTATTCCAATAGTGTTAGTACCTTAGGATAGGTTTTCATTGTGTCACACTCCTATCAAACCTATTTTGGCATTTCAGGATTTTTTTCAATCTAGTTATGGGTTGCGTGATCATATGATCATGAGGTTTGCATCTGTTGGTATCAGAGTCAGGTTCTGAAATCAGGTCAGATCTTTTTTAAAAAAACTTATTTTCTTTGTGTTCAATAAGTTTAGTTCTTTGTGTTTTTGGCATCTCAGAACAAAACAAAAGTTTTTTTTATTTTTTTTATTGTCCCTAAACATATCAGTAATATAAAAGGTAAAAAAATAAAAGAACAAGAAGAATAAATGCCTTGAAGTTACTTAAAAATTCATATACTAGTTATTTGGGGTGACATAACATTATATGTTAAATTTGGGCTCTTTTTTATTTCATTTGATTGGGGTTTCGATTCTGAGTTAAATTATGAATCTAACTTAACATATACGAGTTTTCAATACCTAGGCATATGATAACAATTTATAAACTGACATATATTAGTAATTAGGTACAAGGATACTAAATATTAAATTTAGGGCTGTTCCAATATCGTTTGGTCTGAGTTTCAATTCTGGTGCTTAAAATTATGTAATGTGTCATATTTGTGTCTAGTTATAAAAACATGTTTAGAATTATTTTTTCAGTATTTTGAGTTTATTTCTTTTATATTTGGGTTATTTATGAGTCAAATAAGTGTTTTCATTAATTTTTTCTTTTGTTTTATTTTGAATTTTCGTATCATCTATATTTTGTGTGAATTTGCTTTGTTACTCTCGAAATCATAATGGTAGTTTTGTTTTGCTTGTTTTCAATATATTATTGATTCTTGAGTCACTTTATATATATTTGGATTGTGTTACGATAGCCATTGACTTTGGTTCATTGATTTTCAATTTTGAAATAACCGTAATAAGGTGAGCTGAGAGGTAAAAGGCATGGTTAATTAAGTGAAAAGCCTTGAATTATGTGAAATACAAGAGTTATGAGGATATATTTTCTTACTACTAATTAGTTTTGTAGATTCAATGATGTCTAAAAATAATGACTCCGCTATATTAAAAGCAGATAACACTTTTCAGATACCAGCTTTCTCCAAACAACTTAAGTTAATAACTAAGATGATGAAGGATCTGGAAGATGAGATGAATTTGATGAGACAACAAAATGATGGAGTTCAACATAGAGCTGATCAGAGGAAATTCAATACAAGTAAGGAAGAGAAATTTAGGTCACGAATTTCAAATACTTGTGATCATAATGCTTTTATGATGATAGATAAAGAGCACAAGGCAGGATGAATTACAAAGGTTTATAAAGAAATCAATAAAAAACATGAAGAATAGAGAGTTTTAGTTGAACACTGAAAGGATGAAAAACAAAAAAAGAGCACTAATGGTTATCATTCAAAAATATATATGCAAATGGATGGCAAGACGTACTTATTTGAAATTATTATTGGCTATTACTTTCATACAAAGTTGTTAGCGGCAAGTGTAGGCAAGAAAAGAACCTCTAACGAACTAAATTGACCGACATGATTAACTGGCTTCGTGACATCTTCCTTATACTTCTCGTCTGCAAATTGGTATTTGTAGGGTGGAGATTCTTATTCCAATAGTGTTGGTGTCTTAGGACAAGTTTTCATCGTGTCACATTCCTAGATGACTTGTTTTGGCTTTTCAAGTTTCGTTGTCAATATTATTATGGGTTGCGTGGCCACGTGATCATGAGATTTGCATAAAAAGGAAAAAAAAACTAAAAGGCGGAAAGAAACAATGAGTTAAAAGGAACAACAAAAACAAACATGGGTTATAGGTGCCAAGCATAACAAATCATGATATAATCATTAGCTAGCTGGGCACCTTTTTCTCTTGACATGCTAGGTATACACACATAGATGTGGAGGTGTGAGAAAAATATGAAAAATACAATTGAAGCATAAATGAAGGCTAATCATTATACTTAAACTATGATAACTAGAAAAGACTTTAAAGAAACAAAAAACAGGAAAAAGTATCACATGAAAGGCTAAGCAAACCCATGTAATCCTATGATATGACATGATATATACGAGTCAGATGGTTAATTAAACATTCATATCAAATAACATCAATGACACTCTTTATAAATTAAAATAAAATAACAAAAAGAATCCTAAACAATGTAGTCTTTGTAAATGGAAAGGCATAAAAAGACAAGGAGAAAACACTTCAAAACGAAAACAGGAGGCCAGATCCTAATTCAATTCAAAACAAAAAACCATGTCAAAAAGCAAATAATTAGATAAGCAAAGAATTTCTTAAATATAGAGAAAGATGCAAAACCTAGATTACAACAATAAATTATGATGGAAAACTAGACTAGGCATCCTAAAAAAAGAGAATATAAGCCATGGGGATGAATAAAAAAAAAAGTAACCAAGAGGTGAGCTAAAACACAAAATAACCAAGGGACATCAACAAAGCTTTTAGAGAAACAAAGCATATTCGTATGTTGCATCTAATATATTGAGCTTGATCTACGTGTTAGAACAAAACAAAAATAAATAAGTAAGAAAAAAAGGGAAAGATGGATAAAAAAAGCAATAAAAAAGGGAAAGATGTTATAAAAACATTTTGGATATTAAATTAATTATAATAGCAAACTTATAATATTTTAAAAAGTTTTTTTTGTTGATTGAGTTCGCATATTCCTATCTTAGTATGTAAAGCATTAACAACTATATTAATGGTAGTATGTCGAGTGTATTTTTAAAATATGAAATAAGAAGTGTAATCGCGAACAAACATTAATAATTTTCACTATGTGTTTTCACCAATTCATAAAAAAATCACAAACAAAATTTGTCTTGGGTTTGGGTAATTGAGTACTCTTCTTCATTATATAATTCATTGTTATCAACTTTTCTTTTTATTTCTAATAATATCTCATTGCTCTTTATAAATGCTTAACCAACTAAATTATAATAAATAAGCTTTTTCAATGAATTAATGAAAATAAAGAATGAAAATAATAAGATTAATTGAAATAACTCTTTTAATAATGGAATAATAGACACTAAATTGAAAAATAATAATTATATCAAAACTTAAGATACAAGCAAATTAAGCACGCCGGTGAATGTTTTAATAGTCACTTGGATAATCTTGTGCAAACGAAGACTAAATCTATCTTTTTCACCCATTTCCAAACTTAAGAGTTAATGAGAAATTATATTTCAAAAAACTAGTTTTAGAATAGAAACAAAGATTGGCTAAAATTCAAAAAACATTGTTTAAAATTAATTTTTTTATATTTTTTTTGTTTTGATATGTTGATATCAGAAATAAATTAAAAAAACAAAAAAATATAATTTTGATGCATTTTTAAATAAAAAAACTTTGAAAAACAATGTCTGTCATATTCTCAAACACCTTTTAAATCTAGCATTCTTTAGTTTTTGACTTGTTCATTAATTTTTCATCGTTTATTGAATACATTCTAAATCAATAAAAAAAATATTACAAACAAATTTTCCATAGAAACTAATGTATTGACCTAGTAAAGCATAAACCCCATAAATCTTAAATGATTGGTTTTTACAAACAAGGTAGCCGTCATGTCTATTAACAAAAGCTAAACCGCGAATGGATTTTACCATAGCTCTATACACATATTATTGTGGACTGTTATAGTGAAATTATCCTTTTACCCTTATATGGGTTAAATTTAAGCCTCTGATCTGGGGTTTTTTGGTCTTTTCCTCTAACTCAATGGTCATTAAAAGATTGTTTGAGGTGGTATGTGTCTTTTTAAATTTTTTAACACGGTAAAAATATTTTTTTACCCCTAAAGTCAACAAAATTTTGAATTGTTGACCAAGGGTTTTCTTGACTTTTCACAATCTTCGTAACAGTAAAAATACTTCTTTGCCCTCAAGATAAAAAAAAAGTTGGGCTGTTGAACAAGGGTGTTTCAAGTTTTTTCACTTTCCATGTACAGTAAAATAACACTTTTAACCTTAGAAAAGACAAAAGAAAGCTTTGCCTTTCGGGGTATTTTGATATTTTTCACATGGGTATTTTGTGTAATTAAAAGAGTCATGAGGTGTTTTGGTATTTTCATGTTTTTTTTATTGTTTAATTCAAAAGTTGCTAACTTGTGTTCCACACATACAAGCGAGTAGGTGGCGTGTGTGACGCCACCCGGTGGTCAAATCTGGCTATTTGTCATCTTTCTAGATGCGCAGTCTTGCCCTCTTCCGCATGGTGGGGCGCGTGTAAGTTGATAATGGTTGGATTGCTACCACTGATCGAATTTTTTTTATTTCTTTTCTCTCCTAACAGCTAAAGTGCACATTGTCCTATTTGTTTGTTGTTTTTCAATTTCAATCCTCATTTTTGAATTTTTTATTTTGTCCTTATTCCTTTTATAGAAGTTTTTTTTTTCAATTTTGTCCTTCAATTGCAATTTCTCAAATGTTTTGTTTTTTTATTTCAGTCATCATTCTTTTAATTTCTTATTTTGTTTTTATTTATTTTATAGTTTCATCATTACTACTATTATCAATAAGTAATTTCATGATTATTATAAGTAGTAGTAATAGTAGTAGTAATAATAATAGTGAAAAGAATAAAAATAATGATAATATTAGTTATAGTAGCGATGATAATAATTATAACAATAGTATAAGCAGCAATAATAATAGCGATGATAATAACAATAATAATGATAATGATCACGATATAATACTTATAATAATTATGATATTACTTATTGATAATAGTAGTAATGGTGATAGTTATAATGATAGTGACAATATTAATAATGATAAGAATAATGATAAGAATTATAATTATTATTAGTAATGATAAGAATAATGATAAGACGCTTAAAATATTTTCTATATTCTTAATATTTTTTTGACATTTAAAAAATAAATTGATAATGACTTGTTGCGAAGCGCGAACCAATATACTAGTTAGATACATAATTTAATTTGCTAATTAGTATTTGTATATATTTTGTAGTGTCACATTAAAAAAACTTCCTTTAAGTCTTTGTGTTTTGTTTTTTTTTATGGGGGCGCTGGGGGATGATAATTATTTTAAGGTAAGACAACATGTTTATCTTTAAAAAAATAAGATAGAATATTTTGAATTTACTGATAAAATCCTTTTAATATATATTTTTATCAAATAAAAATACAAAATCCATTCTCTTATAATTCTATAATTATGGATTATATATTTTTATAT
>Ga0325411_1005145_pt1 | contig 14534 bp, 4 predicted proteins | sample PopdelMetagenome_13_FD_206181 | JGI IMG/M metagenome (GOLD analysis project Ga0325411, IMG submission 206181) | Populus deltoides microbial communities from Bellville, Georgia, United States - Xylem-PdIQD-R4 | ecosystem: Host-associated > Plants > Phyllosphere > Stem > Wood/Secondary xylem... | reverse complement strand
ATCAGAAAAGGTAGGGATATTAGTTAGATGCCAAGTTGAAATATAGCAATCCTTAATTGGTTTTGTTGAATCAATGGTTTTATAACGTGTCTTAAAGCTTAGAGTGGTATATATAATAAAGTCTTATAGTGGATGAAGGAAAAATGCATGTTCTAACTAAAGAGGAATTAGTGTCCATATACTCAAATTGGCTCATTTTAGGATCTTAAATAAACTGGTAAGTCAAACCACATAAAAAAATTTTCTTTAACGTCTTTTTCATTAATAATTCTAGTTCTTTAACTTTTTGGTTGTTCTATTCTTAAAAACCTATGATAATTGTCGTAACAATGACAAATCAACATTCGTCAAGTACATCATTCTTAGCTCGAATGCCCCCAATTCCAAATCTTAAAGGTAATATACTTGAAAGTCAATCCCCGCAAAAAAAAAAAAAAAAACCCAAGAATCTAAGGAAAGGAAATTTAACAAAATTGAGAATACAACAAAACAAACAAGCAAAACATAAGAAGAAGATGAACATAACTTCAATTTATTCTCTTTCAATTATAAAGAATAACAACAATTTCTTTTCTTCTATAGACTGTAAAAGCACTCTTCTATAGACTGTAAAAGCACGGTGAGAATACAAAAGGAAGACAAGTGAGACTAAAAAATTAGAGTTTAGATATAAGAATAGATATACACACACTCAACTCCTACCTAAATTTTAAAACTATCTTCTTTCCAAAATAAATTTTGGGAACAAAATTCAACTCCTACCTAAATTTGGGAATTATATATATATATATATATATATATATATAAAGCTTATATTTAAGATTTGAGGTCTATAAATTATTCATCTATAGAATTGCATCGTGAACTTTAGGATAATTGGAAAAGAAATTGAAGGTGGGACTAGAAAAGACAATTAATTAGAGGCCAAGTTAAAATATGACAATACTTGTTTGGTTTTGCTAAATCAATAGCTTTAAAGTGTGTATTAGATCTTATAGTGGTAGATATAATAAAGTCTCATTTTTGTTGGGCAACAATACATGTTCTAACTAAAAAGAAGTTAATGTTCATATACTCAAGTTGATTTATTTAAGGGTCTTAAATCAATTGATAAGTCAAACCTTAAGAACCAATTTCTCCAATGCCTTTTCACTAATAATTCCAGGTTTATAACTTTTTTGTTGTTCCCTTCTTAAAAACCTCTAACATCTACAATGACAACATCAAATCAACATTTATCATGTACATCATTCTCAACTAGAATGCCTTAAATTCCAAATCCTAAAGTTCATATACTTGAAAATCAATCTCCTTTAAAAAAAAAAAATTGAAACCCTAGAATCTAAGGAAAGATTACTTGACAAAATAAATAATGCAACACATCAAGCAAATAAAAGATAAGCAGAAGCTCAGCATACCTTCAATTCGTTCTTTTTTGTTTGTGAAAAATAACAATGATAGCTTCTTCAATTTTTTTTTTTTATCGATGATAGAAGCACAGCAAGATTACAACAAGAAGATAAGTGAGTGAAAATTAAGGTTAAGATATAAATGTGAGTGTTGGATATATTTATAATTAATTGAACATTTAAGAGTAGTTTTATCCAAAAAATAATTCATTAAGAAGAAAAGGTTAGGAGAAGCATCTTTTTTTATTTGTTAGAAAATCTTGGAAAACATGAAGCATTGTGGTGGAAAAACCAAAAGGTCTTTTTTTTTTTCCAATTTGTAAAAGTAAATTATGTGAATTCAAACTCCTTTTTCCATGTTCTTCTCCCTATTTTTCTTGGCAACCTTGGCATCTCTAGTGTGCGCAATTTATACTCTAATAATTATTTTTTCTTTTGTAACAAAGTCAATGTTTTTCCAGTTGAGTACTCTTGATTTAGATGAGAAACTTGAAAATTATTTAAGTTCCTAGTTCACTAACAAAAAGAAAACAATACCTAGTTTAAGTTTTTGCCCTTGTCTTGCTTGATTTTCTTTATTGTCACTTTCTTTACCTCTCCATGCACCCATTTCTCTAACTTTTGCCTTTCTTTTCTTTTTTGCCTTTAATTTTGAACCAAAATTACAATTCCAATCAATTCTCTAATTTATCTCATCTCTTGAACAAGCAAACAAATTATTTGCCCACTTTTTTTTTTTTTCATTAGTTCCTTTCAAATCAACTACTCAATAGCCCACACCTCACCTTTCTTTTCTTTTTTCACTAACATCTCAGCCATGTCCACCATTAAAACCCATTACTGGAACTTGGCTACCAGCCATGTCCACCATTAGAACTCCTCTGGATATTATCCAGATTGTTCTTTATTCAATTAGACATGCACCACAAAATTATTGTGATTATGATGCCCCCATGATCGATTCATTCCCAAAGTGAAATTATTGTGCAAAAACAGATTTCTATAAATCTTTATTCAATTTCAATCTGCAACAGAGACTAAAAAACTGGACGGACACTGTTGTCAAGGAGAAAGTTGACTTAAAGAACAGCAAGATGCATGCTACCCTTTATCGATTGTTCTTTTTCTAAAAATAAATTCCTACAACAAATCAATTCACCTACAAGCGCTTTCTCATTGAGCTCGCCTTATTCTTCCAGAATGCCTCGGCAGAGAATGGAAGAAATATACTAGATGTTACGGGGAGATGAGGGTTCAGATGAACTGCTGGATGGGTCACCTGTTGTTGGATTGAGTGCAGTGCCACTTGAAAGAGAGCCGTTCCCACCTTCTTGAGACACTACAGGGATCTTCACTGCCGCCCTTTCCATCTCCTTCTCGAGCTCTTCTTCCTGGCGCAGAGCAGTAAACTGGGTATCAAGAGACTTGGCTGCACCTAACCATGCAAACACGATTACCAGAAGTATTCCTCCGAGGTAAGGAGTTGAATTGGCAAGCGACCCAAAGGTTAAGATCATAAACTGTTGAATGAGAGCTCCTCCAGACTTCCCCAAAGGATTGCAGACAACATCAATGGCTGCCTTCCCTTTAACCTACAGCACAGATTGGAGAAGCAAAATTAGCACTGAACATCTAGCCATTTTTAAATTCAGTATTCCATATCCTGCATCAAAACTGTCTCAGAATGATTGAAATAGATTGCCAGTTTAAACAACAAAAGCATCTATAACAAGCAAAAGATCCAAACCTTAGTGTCCTCATCCAATGGAATATAGGCCATTTCTTTGCATGGATCAAACAAACTGTATTTTGCACTCTTGCTGAAAATGTTTTGCATAGCACCCACGTATACAGCAGCAAGAAGAGGAGTCATCCCAAACTGTGTGAGGGTGGGTGCAAGAGGACCGCCAAACAAGATCAGAGAGAAGAAACCGACTCCTGTTAGAAGCAGGACTGTGGGTGTAATTTTGGCTGCAACTCCCCACCCATATTTGTCAAATATAAATTGACTTAGAAGCATCATCGAGAAAGTTGCTATTCCCGTTGCTGTTGAAAAGTCACCCATAAAGGCAGAGTACTCATTCGGGCTGGGAAACTGCAAAAATGAATGGCAGAGAGGGGAGGGAAAGAGAATCAGTAATCGATAAGCTCAGAGAGAAGAGGACAAGGACAGGATCAGATAAAGTTTACCTGCGCCTTTAGCTTTGATTTCCAGGTAACCTCAACGAGGTTGATGCTAATACCATATGCAACCACCAAAGTTGCAAGATCTCTAATATATCTAGAAGACACAAGGAACTTCAAGCTCTCCATTGTGCTCATCTTTGGCTTTTCCTGCACATGGATTTTCAAAAAGGGAACCTTGTTATACCATTAAATTACTACGCTGAGTCTTCAAAGTATATGCTCATGAATTGAATCTCGTTTGTTAACAAGTGAAAATATATATTATACCAGAACATGCACATGACCCTCTCCAAGTAATAAATTTGATGTGGTTGTACATTTATTGATATAGATCAATAAATTCGCAAAACAGGTATTCTTTCTTCAGCACGATGGCTTTAGATAATTTGTAAAGATGTTATGACACCCTTCAATTTCTATATACAAGGCACCTTCAAGTTCTGAAACCTTTTTGTTTGTTTTATAAGAGCTACAAAATACAGCTTTCCAACACCTAGAATAAATATTTTTTAAGAAAAAGAGTCCTTGCTAACAAAATTACAGAGGTAAGCCCATCTAGATAAGTATGTAGCTGGTAAGATGATGTCTCATCACATTTCAGTACCTGTTCCTTAATTAAAGAGTGCCATATTAAAAAGAGTTGCAGAGTAGCTGGTGAAAAAAATATCCAGTACCAAATTAAAGAATCTAGTAATTATTTCAGGTATGCTATAGTTCAATTTCATAATAAAAATTTAGATATTGCGAGCCACCAGTACAAACATATTGCTTTGAGGGTTCATGGAGTCCTTGCAGAAGATTACCTTCTTCTTCATACTGCGGGTTGGTAGAGGAACAAAAGTATTCACCCACCAGTAACACAAACATATTGCAAGCCCCATCAGCACCACAATGCTCATCATTCCTTTGAGGGAGACGGCCCAGCCATCAACACCGGGACCCAAGTTTTTCCTCAAATTTGAAAAGTACTTCACTGTTCGGCCTGAGAAAATCAGAGCAACATTCGCCCCGAGTCCAAAAAGAGGGTAAAACCGTTTTGCTTCATCTACAGTAGTGATCTGCACAATACACACAACATCATTAAGTGGAAGCTTTGATCAATATTTACATGCCATTCAGATAGGGAAAAGAGAAGGAAAATTTGAGAACAAGACAAATCACATTTACAATTTTCGATGTCTTATAATTTTTTGTGAAACCAGGACTGAAATTAAAGTGCAGAGATTATTCACTCTAACGACAAAATTTATTAACCAAACCAATTTTACTTCACTCTAACTACTACACTCACAGCCCTTGATATCTCAATTTCATAGCCCATGAATCTCCTTTTAAGCATGGCACGGATGCTGAGGCAATAGTATCCAAGCAAAAACTTGGCATATATTTGCTCTGGATGAAAAAACCAAAGCAGCAGAAATGAAGTGGGAACTTATGAATCGATTGGAAAAATCATTGAGTTCAACATGTAAGCCCTTAAGCAAACTACAACTCAAACTCAGAACAAAACTAAACAACTTTGTTCCGTTTCAGAGCAGCTTTATAACAATCCAAAGAACTATTTATTATAAAAAAGCATAAGTAACATATTAGTGAGCTGTCACACGTAGATTTTTCCTTTCTTTTTTTTAGAGGAAAAAAAAGAAATGAAATATTAAGACAATTTATATAGCAAAAAAAATAACCACAGCTACAAACAATCAAGCAGACAACTTTGAATCCAAAACAAACTTCAAAAAGAAGGATGATTACCTGATTAGCAAATCCCCAGAACAACACCGATACCACCACACTCCCCCACAATTCAGCCATGACATAGAACAAACAAAAAGTCCAAATCCTCATAATTGCAAGAGGACCAAGAAACCTTGGGCCAAGTACATTGAGAAGTTTATCAGCAAATGCTTCTGGGTGGATATAATTACTGAGTGGATACAAAACAAACCCAAAAGCCCCAAAAAAGGCAATAAAAGGAAGAATTACAGTATAAAAGAGAGCCTGCTTAGACAAGACAGTAGCCAGTTTTGTATACAATAACATGAACCCAATAGCCATAGGCAAATTCACCCAAGTTTTCAAAAATGGTATGATTTCTGCACTGCTACCTTTGGCCGTCACAACCAACACGTCCTTAGTGTCTCTAAGGATTGTGTAGTTAAAAAGAATACAAAAGAACATTAACCCAAGTGGGATAATTTTTTTGAAAGTCGCAAGCTCAATCCCCAAAAACTTTGGTTTATCAGTTTCTTCACCAAACAAAGGCTGTCCATCAGCTGCAGCTGCAGCCTCAGCCCTGCAAATATGCAAGTTTCTATCTTTTGGGAAGAAACCATTTGGTTTTGATACAGAGGTAGGAAATTTTGGAACCCCATTTGAAGACAAAGAAAACCCAGAAAAGGTTTTAGGTTTTGTAGCAAAAAGCCTCTGCTTTAAGCCCTGTGAAGGATACAAAACTCTGCCTTTGGGGTTTGGTGGTAGTGAAAGAAGCCCTCTGGTTTGTAACACCGCTTCCATGTCTCTCCCTCTTTGTTTCCCTCTCTCTACCTCTCTTTAGGTCCCTTACAAAACCCAAATCTTTTGTTTTTCAATGCGACAGCATAACAGAGAGACAGAGATAGAGAGATACGGTGGCCGAAGGAAATTGTATTTGCTCAGATAGAAGAGTAGAGAATTGATATAAATATCATTTTATATCAACAACCTAACAAACCAAACCCTCGTTGTCTTTTAAAAAAAAGAAAATTACTATATAAAAAAACTTTCGAAAACAAACAGAAAAAAAAATTATTACCGACAGATTTTTCTTTTTCACGGCTGGTCATATAAACTAGGGAAGGTTTTCAATCTGTGGGGTAAGAAGAAGACAAAAAAAAAATGGTTCAGAAATCAGAGAATGGGCTCACCAAGTGGGAGCTGCAGAGGATAAAAAAGAAGGAAGTTGTGGTGCGGTCAGGGCCTCACGGGCAGGTGCAGGGGACCATAAAAGAAGGAAGTGGGAGCCTTGACTCTTGAGTGCTTTTGTATATGGCTAGTGTGCCCTTGAGATATTTTTCACTTTTTTAAATCAAACGGGATACATGGTGGGGCATGAAAGCGACACGTGAGAGAGATGCCAAGCTCTACAAGTGTGTGAGCTCCTCCGTTATCTTTCATTGCCATGGATGTCAAGTTAACCTCAGGATGATACTTATTTACCCAAATCAATTTAAACGTATACATTTATTTTTTATATTTGTTTCATATTATAAATAATAAATACAATATAAATATAATTAAACTAGATTTGAGATATATACATTAGCATTATATAAGTATATATTTCATGTATATATAGAATCTTTATAATTTTTAAATATAATATAATACATGTATATTCCAATATTAACATCGCATTCACACATATATATACATATATAGATAATGTATATAATTTTATAATAAAATACTACGCACGCAACATTATTTTTTATTTTACATTGAATGATAAATGGTACCATGGTAATTGTTTTTTAAGATACAATAAATATTATTGGAATATTTAAATTGTTTATGCAATAAGTAATAAATAAAATATAAATTTAGTAGAATTCAATCCGTGAATATTCATTATAATCTTTATTAATTAGAGATTCACCCACTCCAATCTTCTATGGGTTGCACGATTGTAATATTTTCTACCAAAATTTTATTTTTTCTTATTTATTTTTTATTTCGATTACATTCTTTTACATATTTGATTTATATTTTTAACATTTGATACTTAATTTGATATTTATACTTTCAAAACCATTCTAAAACTGATAAAAGGAAAGATCAAGAGAGGAAAAAAAAACAAAAGCTTTGTGAAAATGATACTCAATGTATAATGATGGGTGGAACCATGTTATTCTTACCATGCATGTCTTGTTATGGGTCATCCGTGCATCACCTGTAGATTGCCGAGTGACCTTTGTGTCGTAATGCAACAGAGTTTTCAAATCTTTTCTGTTTTTTTTCTAAAAAAGTTAATTAATCTAAGGATGAACATCGTCTTCACCAAATGATTTAATTCTCTCTTTATCAACGGCGTGATCAGGCATGGGTGCTTGTTTCTTGCAAGGTTCCTGTTCAGAATTTAAGATTCTTTGCACTCTGATCTTCAAAGTCAAACCAGGTGGCTTCCCACGCTATAACTTAGTTGCGTGTATGTAGATTTAGGTAGGAGCAGATAATATTATGGTGGGATTGATTTTAAAAAAAAATATTGAGATATTATTAATGAGTTTTCAAAAAACAAGCTATATAAAAATTAATTTAATGCAACCCAGATAACTTGTTAAATTGAAAAATAACTTGGTTAATTAGATAAAAATATTAATTTGACTAAAAAATATAAGATATTTTTTTGAAAAAAATTGAGACGAAAATGATTGGTTAAAATCGCAGGTGTACAAATCATAACAAGTAATAAAGTGAATGAGTTGAGTATTATTCCATGAAGATTTGCAAAAATTATCAATAAGTACCAAAACTATTAAATCCCTATTTATTTGATAATTCGATTATAAGAGTTTACGGAACTAAAAAATTAAAACAAATAATTAAATGGTGTTGAAATTAAGTTTAACGGATCTTAGGGTTTTCGACCTCGCCGTGACTGATTATATGCGAATTTCTCAATTGAATTAATCCTATCAAAATTTCTTTTATATTGTTGATAATCAGGTTTTACTAATTTAATCATTGATCTCTCTTGAGCATCAATGAATTATTTTAACAAGTAAACTTCCTACATTTATGTGAAAATTATAAACTTGTCAAAATTCATTAGTAAAAATAAAACTTTTAATGATTACACAAGTTCCATAGATATCTGTATCATATAGATTTCTTATGGTATTTCAAACAATGATTGAAACATTTATCACTTCTCAATTTCAAATTGAATCACAGATCATGCAAATGATGATTAAACATGCACAATCATTAAGTTTAGAATGAAATACTCAGCAAATACTGAATTACTTCAATCAAAGAAATATTTGTATAATCATAGGTAGGCTACATCAAAAGGTCCCAAAATAAAGAATTACTTCATAACTAAATTAAAAAGAGACAAACTTGATACAATAAACATCACTCAAGAATATGGAAAAATTAGAGAGCTAGACATCTTGAAGGGGTCATTGTCCTTAACTTCTTTTCTTCCCGTTCTGATTGCTTCTGCTCCTAGATGTTGCCTCCTCTCTCTTGTGGTATGTTGAGGGTATTAAAAAACATGTGTTGGTTGTTGCCTAGAGGGGTTTTTATAGTTTAGCTTTATCCTACAAAGAAAAGGAAATCACTTTCCTTCTCTATCATAAATTCTGACTTTATTTTCTTTCCTGATATTGCAGGCTAGATATGTGTGCAATATATTCCATTATCAATAACATATTGGATCGACTAAGATCAATCCAAGTTAAAATGTAAAATTTGCAAGTCAAGTTATAAGAACGTGATAACCTCGTAGCAAGAAAATAAAAAAAAAAATATAGGGAAGCTCAATTCTCAATCAACCTAATATTAAATAATAAAATTTAAAAAAAAATCCATTAAAAAAGGCCAAGAAAACTGAATCAACCAGAGTTAACTTGTCAAACCTAAATCATGAGATCAAGATAAACCAATATAAAGCAAATAAAAAAAAATTATAAAGGTCAATTATCAATCAATCAATCCAACATTAAATAATGAAATTAAAAAAAAAGACTTGAGTCAACCCGGTTTAACTCGTCAAACTCTTAACTTGAGTCATAATACTAGGATAACCTCATATAAAGTAAACTGAAACAAATTATAAAATTTAACTCTCAGTCAGCCTAAATGGTGAATGATGAAATTGAGAAAAAAGTTTAATCATAAAAAATGACAAAAAAAACTCAATTCAATAAGGTTAACTTATAAAATTCTTAACTCAAGTCATGAGATTAAAATAACCTTATAGAAAGTAAACCAAAATAAATTATAAAACTCAGTTTCCAATAAATTTAATATTAAACAATGAAATTAAAATAAAATAAAAACAAAGTAATACTCCAATAAATTAGTTACACTTTTATGCAAAGCAATCCAAAAATTGTAGTTTTGAGATCACAACTTGTCCGTAAAAATCAATTTTCATGAATTTCAGGAATATAGCCCTAACAAATTGATAATTTTGAATTTAATTTTTTTTTTTTTACATAAATCCATGATTTTTTCTATCAAAAAGAAAAACTAAAATTAACACCATTTTACACAAGCATGCCACTTTGAAATCAAATTTAAAATAAGGAATATTGCTTTTCCATGAAAACCAATAAAAAAAACATGCACCACAACACATATAATAATTAATAATCAAGAGTAAATAAAAATATGGTTTTACATTAAAAAAAAATAATCAAAATTGAGCAAGAATAAGCACGTCAATAGGCTTGAATCATACCCATAATTTTGGTGTCAAGCTATCACCACACAAGCAAAACAAAACACATATATTCATAATAAAATCACATCAAGTCTAATCGTCACACCTCAGATGATCCAATCAACACCCTCCAAAGCCCATCGTGAGGATTTGGACACCACCCTCATTTCACCTCAAAAAGTTCTTGATGGAATCATACCCCCATGACCTCAAAAAGCCCACCTTGCGAGTTGTTGATAAATTAGTCGTAAATGATAGTGTGTGTATGCACGCGCCAATGTGTTCGGTTGCACGTGAAAGAGTAGTGTACACGGTCCCTTCATCGATGGCTAAACAAAGTCTGGGTTTGTTTTTCATCAATTTTTATGTTTGTGGTAAAATATTTGATATTAGATTAAATTTTGCTTTATATTATAAGGTTTATTAAAAAATTAAGTTTGAACTTTAGTTTTTATGAATCAGTTTTTACATGTGTTTTTAATCGAGTTTTGTAAAATCCAGTTTATTTTTGCTTTTCAAAAACATTTTTAAAAAAATTTAAGAAATTTTTTTTTCTTCAAATTAATATATTTTTTGTTTTTTGACATTATTTTGATGCGTTGGTATCAAAAATAATTTTTTAAAAAAATATTATTTTGAAGTATTTTCAAGTAAAAAACACTTTAAAAAATAAACACAATCATATTTTCATCAAATATTTTAAAAATAGAGTTGAAAAGACCTATATATTTTTTTAAAAAAATTATTCAACTGGAAATGAAATGATATCTTTGGTGAAAACCAAAAGTAAAAAGGAAAATGCCATAAATAAAATGTATGCGAAGAGATTATCATTTACTCCATAATTTAAATAAAAGTATTATTCACAGAAGCGTCATATATAACAATGTATCAGAAGTTCTCCATAATTTAAATAACATTACTTATCAGTTTTTCTCATAATTATCAGATTTGGTTTTAAGTCAAATCACAATTAATCCTTCGGAGTTAAATATAGCAATATCAGTCCCTCAATTAGAGCCGTAGAAGTATTTAAATTGAAAAATAGGGCGTATGGTAATTATCTATATATTGTGCTATTTGACCATTATAAATTGAGGTATATATTACCATCCTGCGTGTCCATTTCAATTTCAATTGTTTTGAATTTTTCTATATTGTTTCAATTCGCAAGCATGAATTTGAATATTTTTTAAAAAAATTATCAATAAGATTTTTATATTTTTTTCCCAAACTATGTCGGATCAAGAAAAACACACAATTATAATTTTTTTAAAATTTTGGACGTGTTGGGCCCGACACACTGCCTAACCCAGGTGTTGTTGGGTTTGGTGTCTGTAAAACTCAGTAACTTAGACGATATTGGGTATGGCAAGTGCTGCTAGGCCAATGAGGTGGGCCTGACATACATCTCCCGCGGGAGTCGAGCCCGAGACTTTTTTCATCACATCCCGGGCATGGTTGAGTGCTCCATGTTTGCCCGGGCCTAACACGTGGGCTAAATCCACTACACTCATGAATTGAAACATAATACCTGAATTTAATGTTACACCTCCACATATTTTACATAAATCTTATAAAAATTATTACTTAATAAGTAAACTTAATTAAATAAATCTATACTCCATCAACATCATTAGATGTATTAAAATTTCTCATGCTTCACCATGTCTTTATCTCTTGACTTGATAAAATGAGTAGAACACAACTCACAATATAAAATTGATTTATAAGAGTGGAATGACTCTTTAACGTCTTCACTTCAGCAAAAAAATAAGGTCTGAAAGCTATAAATATCTCATGAATTACCCAAATAAAGGGTTTACAATCTCTTCATTCTCGATATTTTTAGCATACATATTTTCAAAGTTTATCTCTCTAAAATATAATTATATTTTCTCACTCCAAAAAAATTTTAAGCATCTAAGAGCTCCCAAATCTATAAAAAAGACATTTTGCAAATACAAGTCGTCAACAACCTTAGCCTACCAGGCACAAGATACAAGTTACCAACCATCTTGATTAAGAAAAATATATCAGATTATTAGAACCAAAAAACTAACCAATTATCCAGTACATAATCCTTGCTCCTAAAGTGCTTGGATCATTTGAGAATCATCACAAGCTTATTAGCATGTTTGTGATAGTTAGATTGTATGTCGCTATATTATTGATTTTAAACATCAATTAGCTTATAATAATATGAAATGGTCAATTAATTTTAATATACTATAGTACATTAATACATGATTGAAACAAATTTAATGTCCATTTTTTAGCGTAAAATTTTTCATGTAAAATATTTTTCAGTGGTAATGGTTATGAAAAGGGATAGTGAGATAATGATAGCACGATGGTGGTGATATGATGGTTGTGAGAGGGGTGATAATTGTGAGATGAAGGTGGTGATGGTGAGATAAGATGGTGATTGAAATAGTTGGATGAGGTGGTTATGATGGTGGTAGTGACATGTGTGTTTAGTATTGTGGTAACTGTTGTGGTTGTGGTTTGAAAAAAGTTATTTTATAAAAAGTACCTTTAGTTGAGGTTGGTTTGGAAAAATATATGTTTGGTTAAAACTGTAGTTGAAATTGAGGTTGAACGAAAAGTAATTTAATATGTTTGGTTAAAAAAATATTTTTCAAATTGAAGTTATAAAATAATTTATATATATATATATATATATATATATATTAGTATTGATGGTTTTTAATTTAAATATTGTAAATTTAACTACTATTATTACATCATGAAATAAATAATATTGATATCAAATATTTTTTATTATTCCATTAAACTACGTGCAATTTCATCACGTACGAAATCTATCCAACAAGGACTACATTTTCCATGATTTATTAAGTGCGCAATAACATCAGGTAAAAATATCAATAAGATCAAAATTTGGATTGCAATCAAATTCTGCAAATGCTACGTCGTCAAACGATCTTCTTCTAATTTTTGAAATAAAACATAATTAAAAATAAAAATAAAAACTGAATTTTTTTTAACTGGGTCGGACCCAGCAAGAACAAAATTGGGATTGTAATCAAATTCTGCAAATGCTACGTCGTCAAACGATCTCCTTCTAATTTTTAGAATAAAACACAATTAAAAATGAAAATAAAAACTGATTTTTTTTTAACTAGGTCGGATTCGGCAAGAACAAAATTGAGATTGAGATCAAATTTTGCAAATGCTATATCGTCAAACGATTTCCTTCTAATTTTTTGAATAAAACACAATTAAAAAAATAAAAATTGAATTTTTTTAACCGGGTTGGACCCGGTTCAATACATTTAGCTTTAGACCGGACCCGGTCGGTCCGGAACAGTAACAGGAACAGTGGAGAGTGAAAACTCTCCACCGCGTTCCACAGGTTTGCGGAAAGCAGCAAAGAGCTGCTTTCCGCAAACCTGTGGTTTTAACTCATTTTAGCCTGCTCCACATGAACAATAGATCGTGGTTTTTTTGTTACCAAACGTTTAAGACTGCGATTTACTTTAAAAGCAACCGTAGCCGAGTAAACAAACATCGCCGAAGATGGTGATTAAAATAATTAGATGATATTGTAAGTGAATTTGTGAAATATTTTATGAAATTTTATGAATTAAAAATATTTTTCAATAAATGAACTAAGTGTGAAGATTGATTATAAAATATTTTACATTGACTAGTTTTCATGTAAAATATTTTATAGGAAACAATACAAAAAAAATTGAAAAATATTTTTTGTAAAATACTTTATACAAAACAAATGTAACCTTAAATTATGTTTAGGGAACATACTCGGAGGAGTAATTTTCTCATGTTTGCAATTTATAAGAATACTGGAAAATATCATAATACTCCATTAGCTATTCGTTTAGAAGTGTAATATGATATGATTAAAATTATGTTTTGCTTCTATTACAGTTATGAAAGTGTTCGATTAATTAATATGCATCATAGTTTTATATTGGTCTTACTAAAAGTTATCTTTTCAAATATTAATTAAAAAACTATAGTTTATAATTTTTTAAAATTTACATTTTTAAATTATAACTATAAAAGCCATTATAATATCAAAAACACATTAAAAGACCGTTTATTATTACAATAATAGCTTAATATTTTTATCCAATTATAAGGAAAAAAATGTTTGATTAGTTAAATAACTTATGATTTTTGTATCTGATCTCATATATAATTGCATTTCAAATCTTAATTTTATAAAAATTAAAATAATATATTTTTTTATTTATAAATATCTATTTTTTTATTTATTTCATATACTTGTATCATAATAATTTTAATTAAATATCTATTTTTAAAAATCCTGATGATTGAGTAAAGACTATTGTTTGGTGGGGCCAAAAGGATCTTTGCTATTATTGCCGGCGAGGGACTAGTCACATATTTCTCTTGTACCTTGGACTGATGCAACTGGCGATGACAGTTTCGCCACGTGGCAAAACGGTAAGGTGCATTTATCAGATCATAAAAATCTGACCTCGAGAAACAAAAAA
>Ga0325411_1005144_pt1 | contig 14535 bp, 7 predicted proteins | sample PopdelMetagenome_13_FD_206181 | JGI IMG/M metagenome (GOLD analysis project Ga0325411, IMG submission 206181) | Populus deltoides microbial communities from Bellville, Georgia, United States - Xylem-PdIQD-R4 | ecosystem: Host-associated > Plants > Phyllosphere > Stem > Wood/Secondary xylem... | reverse complement strand
TAATTTTAAAAAATATTTAAATCAATCCAAATTAACTTCATTAACTCATTACATCTGAAATGAAATTGAATTAAAAAATTAAGATAAAATATAAACAGGAAAAAAAATACCAAAGTTAAATAAAAAACACTGAAAAAAAATGAATCTACCAAAGTTAACTTCATTAATCTAAGCCTGGAATCACCCTAAGGAAAAGAAAGCGGAAAAATTAGAAAGCATTAGGGCCATTAATAATTTAATGTCAAATGATGAAAATAAAAATAATAATTTTTAAAAAACAATGTTGAGAAAAAAAACCCAAGTTAAATCGAATAAACCTAATACTTGGGATATGCATTAGGATAGCCTCACAGGAAAAAAAAAACCAATGTAAATGATAAAATTGTAAAAAAAACAAACCCTAAAAAATGACCGAACTTAAATCGAACTAATATTCGAAATCAATTACTTGAGTCATGAGATTAAGATAAACTCGTAGAAGACAAACATGAAAAAATAACAAGGCAAAATCCCTACTCATAAAAAACTAAAAAAAAAACAAATAAGGTTAGTTTAGGTTACCAAATCTCCTCTAATTGAAATTGATAATAACAGAAAAAACAGGTTTAAAAGGTTTGCTTAGGTTTTTTTTATTTTTTAAAGTTGTTGTTGTTGTTGTACCCTTTTTTTTAGTTTTGCTTTGCTATTTTAACGGTTTGTCTTCTATAAAGTTAGTCTCAAATTCATGTTCAAAGTCACTAGTTTTAAATGTTAATGTGGGTTGATTTTATTTTATTTTTTTCTTTTTCAAAATTAATTTATTTAAATTTCATTATTCAACATTTGGTGTGTTGAAATTGGTTTTTTTTTTTTGTCTTTTTTCCTTTTCTTTCAATTCAGTTATCCCAATCATATACCTATAATTATGGAGTTAGCGGATTAACCCGGGTTGACTTAGATTTTTTTTCGTAGAATTTTTTAATTAAATTTATTTTTTGCTTTTCTTCCTTTAAAATTGAGTTGTTCGATAATTGAGCTTTATGATTTTATTCAGTTTATTTTCAAACATAGTTATTCTGGTATCACGACTAGGTTAGAAAATTTGCATCTTGATTTGGGTAGGCACAGATTGACATTTTTAATCTTTATTTGCTAGGAAATGAGCTTCAATTTTATTTTTTCTTTTCATTTTTCTTTCTACAAAGTTATCACGTTCCTATTTGATTTATTAGGAATTGATCTTTGGACTTTTTTTCCTGATTTTATTTCACAGGTTGCAAGTTTTATAGATTAGACCAAGTTTAGAAGGTTTGTCTGGGTTTGCTTTGTTTATTTTTCTTTTTTAAGTTGATGTTTTGTTTTTATTTTTTATCCTTTTTCTTGAGTTTTTCTTTGTTATTTTTTACGGTATGCCTCTTATAGGGTTATTCTCGGGTTCATGGCCAGAACCACTAGTTTCAAAAGTTAATAGGGATTGACTTTTGTTAATTTTTTTTCTTTTTTTTAAATTGATTTATTTTAATTTTAAACTTCAACATTTGATGTAAACTACCGGCCAAAACACAAATGGGTTAAATTAAGATTTAGAAAAATTAAAATTTTATATCAAAAGTGTGACTAGAAAAGACATATAAGGGAAAATTTATATTATACTCAAAGAGGGGCGAAAGGATAAATTACCCTAGAAAAGAGTATAAAAAGAGGAGGATTTTTTTCTCTTCAAGCCAGCAACTACAAACAAAAGGAGAAGAGAGGAAATTATCAATTTTCTTACCAAAAGTCTTAGAGAAACAAAGAGAACATTAAGGGATTTATGGAGGAATTGAGGGAAACACATTCGCACACCTCTAAATAATCAAGGAGAGGGGTTGCACAATCACAACAATATGAAAGAAAAAAGATTCAGAAATTTTTTTACTATTTAAGATTCGAAGACTTGAATAACATCTAGTAAGGGGTTTGAAATCTATTCTAGCAATTTCATACAATTCAAATAACATTTAAAGTAGAAATAATGAATTTTAGGTTAGGGTTTATAAAACAATTTTAGGAGAAAAGCAAATTGACTATGAATTAATCAAATTTAATTAGATTAGATTGTATTGGATGTTAAATTTAGTAAAATTGATGAAGAAAATTACACTTAAAAACCCAAGTGGCCGACCAAAGAGGACTTAGGATCATAATGTATAATTGCATATAATTGAGTAAAATTATTGTGAACTAATGTATTTTATGTGGAGAAATGATTTCCAAAGAATTAAATTAGAATTAGAATTTTTTATTGAAATATTGTAGCATAGTCAGAGATTTCATCAACATGAATATTGCGTAAATTGACTTTAGATGCTTGAATAAAATGTAAATGAGCAAGAATGGTTATAGAATTAAAATTAATGATATCGCAATACATATAAAAAATACTTGTCCTAAAAGATAAACACATGTAGGATATTTCATTGATTATAAAATTCATGGATGAAACACGTGACAACTTCGTCCCTTGATTTCTAGGGGAATTTTAGGCATGAAAATGATGAAATTTGAAACTTGTCTGTTCATGGAAGTTATAGCTAGAGATGTTAACTTTCATATGAAACTGATCTTGTATAAATTGGAATTATAAAACTCCAGATATAGAATAAAAACAGAAGATGGGTATAAACCAACAGCAGGACAAATTCCACATGTTATTGTAATTAATGATTTTAGATGTCTAGATGGTAGAACTGGGTTTTGTGTTTTTTTTAAGTTATAAAAAAATTGTTTTAGCTTTCCAAATAAATAAACTATGCAAAATCGAGTTCTAGAACTCTAAGTATGATTAAAATACTAAATAGTGTTCAAAGTTGATTATGACGAACCATCTGAAATCCATTAGTTGTCAACCCATATTTGGAATTACTCTTAATTTAAAATTCCTAAATTTTTTTATGTGATGGGAGTGAAAAAAGAGTGTAAGAAATGGTTGCATGTGCGAGATTATATGGGATTTCCTTCGTTAACAGAATCGGAAAAATGTGGAAATGGATGAAAGTTTTAATTTGAAATGAACTAAACGAAATATGATAGTTTTGATTGAATAAGTCAATCTGGTTGACATTGGCTAGTTTAAATTATTAGATTAATATTTGGAAATGAGAATTTATTTGGTAATGAAATTAAGAAGGAAATTTTATATGCCTATTGATATAGGAGAGGCTTCAAGAGTTGTGTTATAATAAGAAGGCTCTCTGAAATCTTTGACCACAAAAAGGTGTTCAACACATTAACATTTTATTTTGTAAGATTTTCATTATAATATTTTGGATATGTTATGTTATTTTATATTTAATTTTGAAAACATATATTTGAAGAAAGTGATTTCTCGTTAAAGGGATTAATACCCAGTAAGGGGCAATGAAATTAATTTAATGATGGGATTAATGCCTGATAAGGGACAGAAGAAATTAGATCTGATAATGAGAATAAAATCCGGTAATGGACATAAGAAATTAATCTTTTCCAATATGGGGATTAATGTTCAGTAGGAAGGAATAGAAATTGGATTTTCAAATGTAGGAGTTTTACTCAATAATGTGTAGAGAATTTAGATTGTTTGTAAGTGGAAATAACACATAAACTTAGGTGAATAAAGGATTACCCAGTGTTGGATATTAGTTGAAAAGAGTTCAATATAGATATTATAGTTTAGGAAAACAAGATGTGTATTAGAAATAATGATTAATGAGAAATATTGACATATAAAATAAATCATGTAAATTAAAGATGTAATGTGTAAATGGTATTAGAATAATACCTTATGATAAATTATGTTCAAACATGCCACTGTATTTATTTTAATTGTTTAAGTAAATTATTATTACGTACTTAATTGTTACTGGTGTATAAATTACAAGTACCTCTCAGCCTTGAGTAGCATAATAGATATTTAGAGATCTTTGTTAATTATGTAAAGGATTGTAATAATTATCCCTTTGTAACTAAATTTTAATTTCTCTTAAATTATGTAATTATAAATTCAACTTTATTATACTAGTGTATGATATTGTACTTATACTTCTTGTTGTAATTTATACTAATACTATAAAATAATTTATGGTTATAGAGCTTGATTTGAATTTTGAATATTATAATTAAATGCATGATGTGACATTAAAATGAATTATAATGATCGTGATGGGTTGTGTTGCGAAATCATGAGTTCATGATCGTTAGACAATAATTGGGCTTTGTGTGATTGATATATTGAAGTGTTACATGTATTTGTTGATAACTTGGGATCTCTCAGTATAAAAGAAATTCTGCTGAAATTTCGGTAGATTCCTGTAAAACTAAGTTTTTATAAAAAAAAAAAAATCACCCCAAAAATAGTAATTATTTATAAGAAATAAAGTTTAAAATGTTGTTACATTTGATGTACTGAGAATTGGTATTTGTGCTCTTCCTTTTTTTCCTTTCATTTCTAATAGATTATCATGATCTTGTACTCATGGTCGCGAAGTTAATGGGTTAACTACAGTTAATTTAGATTTTTTTGTTGTTTTTTAAATTAAATTTATTTCTTTGTTTTTATCTTTTAATATTGAATTATTTAATAATTGAGTTTCATGATTTTATTTAGTTTTCTTTCAAACACGGTTACTCTGGCATCACAACTAGGTTAGAAATTTTGTTTCTTGACCTAGGTGTACTTAGATCGAGTTTTTTAAACATTTTTTTTATAATTATATTGTTTTTATTAATTTTCATCATTTAACATTTTATTTGATATAAATTGTGTTTTTACTTTTTTTATTTTCATTTTGTTTTTTATGGAGTTATTACATTCTCATTTGAAGTATTAGGAATTGCCCTTCAGACTTTTTCTTTAGCTTTCTTTTATATGGGATTATCTCAATCTTATACTCATGGTTACAGAGTTTGTTAGTTAACTCAGTTTAATTATGGTCTCTTGTTTTTGCTTTTTATTAAATTAATTTTTGTTTTAGTTTTTTCCTTCAACACTGTATTGTTTAGTAATATCGATAAGCTCAGATAAGGTTCTTTTTACCTTTTTTTGTTAGTTTATTTATTATCATCCTATTTTTTTATTCATATTATTTAAATTATCAATTGAAACAATAACTTAAGTCTCCCTTTTTTTTTATTTAGCATTTTTTTATGTCAAAAAAAGATTTTATATATTGCAGCGTATACCATGCCGCAAATCTAATTAAAAAAAAAACCCTCACTCTTTTGTTGTTCACCAAGATACAGATTAGTGTGGATTGGAATAGTATAAAAATGAATTTGCCCTCACTAACGAAACTAACTAAGCATGCAATTAGGAGTAGGATTATCTTTTTTATGAGATACATTTGTCATTAAAACCATAATTGGGGACAAAATGGTCCGTTTAGTTTTTTTTTTTTTTGGCTATAGTATAACAATTAATTTGCCTTCCAAGGTATAGAATTTACATCTTTGAGTGGGGGCTTTTTTTGACTTAAAAAAAAATAGTCAAGTTACGGTCATGCCTTTAGGAGGGAAAACAAATATACATGTATTAAAGAGCTTCTTGATCTTTTTCTTTTTTTGAACAATAAAAATACAAAATTACCCTGGAGTTTTGAAAAAAACTAAGGCTTTATGCAAAGGTGTTTTTGTCTTTTTCATATGGTTTTGTTGTAAATCTCAATTGGGGATAGGGGTAATTGAGTGTGTGGGTGTGTGTGTGTTATTAAAAAAATAGTTAGTGCATGTCAGGCATGTATCAGCAAGTAGGTGTCGCCCGCACCTTTCAAATGGAGCGTGTGGCGCTTAAACAACACCAAAAGCCGCCTTTCAGAGTAGCTTTTGATGCGCCTCACCACCCTTATAACGGTGGTTTGGTGTATGTACCAAGAAGGCACGCGATGGAGCTCTGGCCTAGGGTTTTCCCTTCCCCCCTCTTTTTCCTCTCCTCCTAGAAAATTGGGTTGACCATTACCAATAAACAAGGGAGTCTATCTATTTGTTTGTTAAGTCAAATTAGGTTTTCATTTTTTATTGTTATTTATTGATTTAAATTTATTTTTTTAATTTCATCCATTCATACTTGATTTTTATATCAGATTTGGTCCTTATTCTTTTAATTGCAATATATTTGGTCTTGAATCATTTATTGAATTAATTTGTCTTTGAATTTCATCATTTGACATCTTATTTTTATATCAAATATGATATTCATTCTTTTGATTGATATTTGTAATTGTTCTTATCCTTTTCTTGATTGAAATTGTTTTTCAATTTCATCCTTTATGATTTAGTTTTGTTTTGTTTTTGTATCAAATTTGATTCTCTTTCTTTTCAAATCTACATTTTTTAAATTGTTTTTTTTTCAAGTTTATCCATAATTATTTTGTTTGGTTAGGAATTTTACATTGTTATTTTTTTGGGTTTGACTTTCATGTCGTAAGTTGTGTCACAAGTTTTGAAGGTTAGGCTAAGTTAGCTTCAATCATTTTTAATTATTTTTTTAAAATTTCATTCATCATCATTGAATTAGTTGGAAATTGTTATTATTTGTTTTTTTTATTTGTTTTGGATTCATTTGTTAGTTTGATTTTTTTCAATTTTGCCCTTTAATTCAAAAAATTTGTTTGTCTTTTCAATTTTTTTTTCAAATGAGGTCCATATTTTTTTAATTGCTATTTTTTATCCTTTAATTTTTTATTATTTCATCATTCAACATTTTATTTATTAGGATTTGATCTCTTAGGTTTTTCCCATTGTTTATAGGCTCTACTCAAAAGTCAATCTGAGACAATTATCGAGTCACGGGTCACAGGTTGAGTGGGTTGACTTGAGTTAACCTAAGTCAACCAAATCCTTTTGTTTTACTAAAAAAAAAATCAAAATGATACAATTTTGAAAGAAAAAAATAGTCAATGGATTGTTATCCTGTTTTGACTTGATTTTCCCTGGGTTAACCGAAACATGGGTCAGCCCGGGTTTTTAACCGTCTTATACTTGATCAATTCTCCCATAATTTCTTTTGAAACCTGGTCTGGTCTAAGTTGAGGGACACGGGCGAATCCGTCAGGTTGAGCTAAGTTTTAAAATAGTTGCTTTCCAGATACGATACTTTCAATTTAATCAGTACCTAAGGTCATAGGTTTGAAAAGTTTACATTAATTGATGTCATTTCCTTTCTCGATTATATCCTTTGAAGTTGTTAGTTTAAAAAAAAAAAAAGCTTTGTTATTTTCTTCATTATTCTTTTTAATAAGTTTATATCTATCTCATGATCTAAGTGAGAGGTTTGTTTGGGTGGTCCAGGTTTTTTTAAAAGTTTTTTTTATCCTTTTTTTATTTTTTCCCTAAAAATTCAATTCTTTTTAAAATTAAACTTTGGCTTTTTACCTTTTGTTGGATCATCCTGCCACATAATTCTACTCGTGGGTTTTGACAATCTCACTTGGTTTTGCTGGTGCTTTGTTTTATTTATTATTTTTTCTTGATTTTATCCTTTTGTATTTTGATTCCTGAGAATTAATAATCATTATTTCTTTAGTTTTTTTCTATGATATCAAATCATAAAAAAAAATTAAAAATACAATAATAACACTTGAACTTCTTTTTTTACATTAAAAAAATTGATGTGGCCAATCTACTTTGCGATTAAAGACGATCACAAATGATATTTTTATTGTCATCAACAGCCTAGTTTTTTAACACTCATTTTATTTATTTATTTAAATGAGCATGCTTTAGCGTCTAAGCTATGGATTTTGTAACTATGGTATCAAGGAAAAGGAAATTTGGAATATAATAATTTAAGATATGAAAATATGAATTTTTAAAATTTTGAGAAGGGATTCAAGATTCATGTTCTAAAATCACTTTAGATCTGAAATGAGTTTTCTTTTTTTCTCTCTTTCCTAGCATGTAATCCATAACAATTCCCTTGCTGCTATTTATAAACATTCCTTGTAGCAAATGCAAGGCGATAATAAAAAATGAAAAAAAAAATTTGTGCTTATGAAGTGGTTCTAGCATCATATCATGTGACCCTAGGATCTTTTTTTTTATTTTTATGAATAATATTTTTATTATGAAAAATAGCAGTTTCATTAAATATAAAATATTACATAATATGTAGCTATTTTCAAAATCTAGTGGCTATCTATTAAAGATTATTTTTTTACTATTTAATTTCCTCATGCTAGCAAGAGATATCTTCTCTTTTTACAACAAAAATTTGAATCTCATACCTTATTCTAAAAAGTAAAAGTAAATTCCAAGGGGCCTTATACTTTATACACCATCCCTGTTATTGAAGAAATCGTACGAACAAAGAACTCTTGTTGTGAATTTTACAACAACAGCCTCTATATTGTCGGTTCTGAATATATGATTATATTGGGCTCTGGACATAGGGCTTATGTTATGTATAAATACAAGTATTATGACCTAACCTACTATTTTGTTAGCCCATTTTATTAGTTTGTCCTTAGTACACCCCCACAAGTAGAAGTAGAGTAGGGAAAGAAGACTTATTCAACTTCAACCGATAATACAAGAAGCAGGCAAGCATTAATGGCTTAGTAGGAATATCAGAACATATAAAGTGAGCATGCAGTTCTTTGCGAGTAACCATGTCGCGAATAAAATGACAAACAACTTTAACATGTTTCATTTACACATGGAAAACTAAATTATTTGTCGAAGTATACAGCATGTATTTCACTCAGTAATATAAAAGAAATAGGGACTAAAACACCCAGAATAGTAAGAAGGGGTCGCGTCCATTTTAACTCAGCTGTGAAAGATTACAACCAAGATATATTGCATATAGATAAGAGTGTTAAGATGTCCATTCAAAAAGTATTGTGCATATCTAACCAATGATCCTACGAACTATGAAACCGATGATCAACATTACCCAAATAATGATTGTTTTAACAATTGCACTAAAAGTCTCCTCAAAATTAACACCCTCTTATAGGCGATACCCTTTAGCTATACGATGAGCTTTATAATGCTCAATAGAATAATTTGCCTGATGTTTAATGTGATAGATCCATCTATAACCCATAATATTCATGCAAGGAGAAGTAGGAACCATGGACGTGTGGTATGACGAGTAAGGGCTGAAATATCAATGAATATAGTGGATACTCATCACATTGGTTTACCTCAATAAAAGATGTTGGTTCAAAGATGGACTCAAGATTAATGGTGGTGACAAGAGCTAGATGGAACTTAGATGGACGAGAAGTGGGGTGAGGATGTAAAGTCATAGGATAATTAAATGGGATCGAACATTATGTAGGAGAAGATGGTGAAAAGGAAAGAGAGGATGGACAAGGATCAACTATTAAATTAAGAACAGGGGAGGAAGAAGAGGATGAAGATGAGAGAGGAGTACTAGATAGTATATGAGAATTAAGTTGATGAGGATTTAGAGGAAGATTAGGGGAAGGGAAAGCCAATAGTGGCGAGGATAAGGAATTGATCGACCAAGTAGGGAGGTTAAGAAGAGTTTGCGTAAGGGTAGAGACACTTAGAAGTCTAATGAGGAGTTGGAAGTCACAATAAAGGAAACATAGGTGATCAATAAAACTAACATAGAGGACATAAAGAGAAATGTTGACTCATGACAAGTGTAATATAAATATGAAGGAAATGTAAATCTATACAATGATTGTTGAAAGAGAAGGATAGCGTGTGGTAGCTAATTTATAAGAACAAAGCTAAAGAACGAGAACAAAAATGAGAGAAATGATATTTTTATTGAGTTTTCTCAAAAGATACACCTTTATAACTCTTTTTTATATCTCTCTATACTTGTGTATTATGCTTTTAATTACAAGCCTATTTATAGGCCTCATGTCCTAGATAATTAAGAAATTAAACTACTCGAAGGAAATCATAATCTTATAAGGAATCTAACATTCTAATTAAATAAGGATTCTAATAAACTAGTATATTACAAATCCTTCTTCATCAAGGATTCCTACATTAATCAGGATTCATCCTTTAGCTAATATTAAAACTCTAACAAATCTAAATCCTAGTTGATATTGAACTTCAACACTCCCTCTTAATATCAACTGTGATTATTCTTTCATCTTTTCTTTCTCTTCACGATGTCCTACCTTAATAGCATTAATGTTTTTCATATTCCATCATTATCAAAAATTAACGAAGGTAGTTTCACCATTGTACTTGACATTAATTTTATTTTTCCAAACCATGTTTGTGTTTCTAAACCTTTAACCAGATTCATGACTTTTCCAAATAAGATTAACTTTCGGGCTTGCACGTCTATAATTTATTGTAGCTTACCTTTAATGTTATTAATTAAAGCAAAAACTTCATTGTAATTAATTTCCATGTGTTATTTTTCTTAATTGATGCAATATCTTCATCTATAGCAATTCTCCACTTTTCATCATTTATTGATTCTTCAAGCATTATAGGATCACATGTAGCAAGGTGAAAATATAGTGTTACTTGGTTATGTGTTAATTGAGAAAGAAATTATGGTGTTGAAGAGCGAGTGTATGAGAAGACGAGTTAATAGTGAAGGGTATGATAATGGAGAGATTATGTGAAGACAGGAAAAGAAAGTTGGTTTGTTGCAAGCCACTGATTATGTTGTTTTCATCATTGGATGAAAACCAATGTTTGTTGCTTTCATTATTGAATAAAAGCCATTGTGTGTTGTTTTCATTTCGAATGGAAACCATTGTTATGTTGTTTCTATGGTTGATGGAAATCACTGTATGTTGCTTCTTTTATTGAATGGAAGTTAATGATGTATAATGAAGTATTATATGGAAACTCATATTAGGATATAGGAGTATGTAAGGAATTAAGACATGGAAAAGGTTGTAAAGGTGGAGATAACTAGATGGTGGGTTGATAAACTCACTATAGAAAATGGATTATCAAGAAAGTGGTTTATAGAAAGATAAGATAATTATTTGTATTTATTAAATCATTTATGTTCTTTATAATAATGATTTAAGGATAACCTTTAGTAATGGTAAATTATTTATTCATGTAATTTTTATTTTGTTTTGATGTATATAGGTGTTGGACCATCACATACAGTAGGACAGAGCTAATTGGTTATTAGGATAATCAGTAGTGTTAGGTATCTTTTATACTGGTATATTCCTAGGTGTGTATTAATTAGAATTCCTTAGTTATCTTGTAAATAATCCTTTTGTAACTTTTAGTAATTCTTGTGTGGTAATACCTTTTTTCTTTCTTCTCGACTTTAATTGAAGATATATGTACTACTTTTATATTGTTCTTGTTCATAAGGTCTATATGATGGTTGGATGAATTGTGTGATACGTTGAGTAATGATGATAGAAGTAAGTCCAGAATGGTTGGACTATGTAATGATGGTGGTTTGGGTAATTATGAATTAGTCGATAACTTGGTACGTTATAAATACAAAGGAAACTCTGCCAAAATTTTGATAGACTCCTTCCACATGAAATTGCAAATATGATAACGTATCAAGGTGAATCTTTTCTATAAATAAAAAAAATTTTCCTAAATGAGTCATATTACTATGATTAATGGACTTAATGTGTCATGGAAGGTAGGGTATTACAGTTATATCATTATCAATAGGATACGTTACCTTATATAAGTCATCAAGGCTCCTCATCTTTCTTAATGGACTTAGTGGAGTGCCACTACTTGAGCTTTCACTAGAAGAAGAAAAAGAAGTTGAGCTCATTGGTGTTTGTAGATGTGTGACTATTGGTTCTTGATGATCTTCATATCTTTCCTCCTCTTCATTAAGAATCGATAAAAAGTCATATTTCTCAACATCATTTACCTTCCAATCTCATTCTCCTTCTTCATTGAACTCAACATCTTTATTAATCACCATTTTTCCTTCATTAGGGTTGTAAAGCTTGTATCCTTTAGACTTTTGGTCATAGCCCACAAATATCATCCTTTTGCTTTTGTCATCTACCTTGGTCCTTATTTGATCATTTACATACACATAACCAATGCTCCCAAAAACTTTCAAGTGAGAGACATTTGGTTTTCTTCTACTCCGTGCTTCTTGTGGAGTTATGTCATTCAAACTTTTAGTAGGGCATCTATTTAACAAGTAGATAGCACAATCTATAACTTCAACTCAAAAATGTTTAGGCATATTCTCGCCATATTGAGGATGCTTTTGTTCTTTCTCTCCACCAAGTCATTTTGTTATGGGAATCTAGGCACCATTAGGAGTCTTTTTATACCATGATCTTCATAAAACTCTTAAAATCATTAGAATAAAATTCACCGTCCATATCCGTCCTAAGTGATTTTATAGAATAATCACTTTTTTTTTGAACTAATGCCTTAAACTTCTTAAAACAACTAAACACATTAGACTTTTCTTTTAAGAAGTATACCCAAGTCTTTCTGTTATAATCATTAATAAAAAATAAAAAATACAATTTTTTACCAAACGAAAATGGTTTGATAGTTTCACAAACATCGGCATGTATTTCTTGTAGGGGTTGATTTGCTCTTGACGTAGACTTCTTCGGAAAACTCTTGCGAAATTGCTTACCCACTAAACATCCTTCACACAACTGATTTGAATGTATAATGGATGGTAGACCCTTTAACATCTCATTTTGTGCCATCATCTTCAAGCTATCAAAGTTTACATGCCCAAGTCTCATATGTCAAAACCAAGTTTCATCTTTCACACATGCATTTAGGCACATCCGTCTCTATGCTTATCAAGAACATTCTATTATTTTTCATGGCTACATTTGAAATCATATCTCCTTTAGTGTCAAGTAATGTCAAAGTATAATCTTTCATCTTAATCTCATACCCCTTCTTCAAAAATTATCTTAAACTCAATATTTTGCTTTTCACTGTTGGTATATAATAGATATCACCAATAAATTGATGACTTTTATCTTTTAATTTAATCAAAATCATACATTTTCCTTTGATGGAAACCTTTGAATGATTTGTGAAGGTGACATTACCTCTAATTGCTTCATCAAGCTTTATGAACTTGTTTTTATCTCCACATATGTGGTTACTAGCTTCATTGTCTAGGTACCACATGTTCTCTTTGTCTTGCATTCTCTTATTATGCACTAGTAGAGTGATTTCTTTTTTTTTTCTTCTATCATAAGATTTGCATTCTCCTCAACCTTCTTGGTTGGACTCCAGAAATCCCTAGCATAATGACTTGTCTTTTGACAATTACAGCATTTAACTTTTGATTTGTCATCAACCTCCTCTTCCAAATCTTCCTTTTCATCCTCCTCCTTTGGAATATCCAGAACCATTTTGCTTTGAAAAAAAATATTTGTGCACCCACATCCTCTTGAATCTCATTAACTCTTTCCTCATGGGCTTGTTCCCATGAGACCTTGTATTGAAAGAAAATCTATATTTTGCTATTCCTCTATAGTGACTACCACATAATGGAACTTCATCTTCTCTACCACACGTGTCTTTGTCATCTTGTCCCCATATCTCTTTATTTGATTGTTTATGACTAATATTCTTGCAAAGTATTCTGAAATATTCTCTAATTCAAGCATATGTAACTTTTCAAAGTCACCATGTTTTTATAGAAGTATCTTTCTCACATTGTCAACTCCTTGGTTTGATTCTTGCAAAACTTCGCATACTTGTTTGGCGATGGTTGCGTTGGCCACTATCTCAAAAGTGGTGTCATCCCGACATTGGTGGGTGATTGTTAGTGTTGGTTGATCCTTCCTTCGTGCCTTTTACATGGCCTCCCTTAAGGCTGAAGTCAATGTTGCTCCATCTATAGGCTCCTCAAAGCCTTTTTCAACCGTCTCCCATATATCTTAGGAACTTAGTCAAGCTTTTACTCGAATACACCAAGTTTGATAGATGTCCTTTGTCAACCAAGGACATTGAAGTGGAAAGTTTGAATTAACCATGTTAAATAATCAAACCTAAGCTCTGATACAACTTGTTAGAAGAGAAGGATAGGGTGTGGTAGCTAATTTATAAGAACAAAGCCAAAGAACAAGAAGAAAAATAAGAGGAATGATATTTTTATTAAGAGTTTTCTCAAAAGATACACCTTTATGGCTCTTTTCTATATCTCTCTATACTTATGTTTTATGCTTCTAATTACAAGCCTATTTATAAGCCTCAAGTCCTAGATGATCAAGGAATTAAACTACTCAAAGGAAATCATAATCTTATAAAGAATCTAACATTCTAATTAAATAAGAATTTTAATAAATTAGTCTATTACAAAAAAAAAAACTTTCATCAAGAATTCCTACATTAACTAGGATTAATTCTTTAACTAATATTAAAATTCTTATAAACTTTAAATTCTAGTTGATACTAAATTTCAACAATAATAACTAACATGCAAATAATTTAATTATAGATGAAGATGATGAATTGAATAAGACACCAAGGACTATAGAAAAAGCAAACACGTCTAAGCTAGTAAAGACCATCTTAAACAGTGTGGAAAAGAAGAATAGACTTGAAAAATCGAATGGTTAACATAAAAGAAATGACTATGAAATTAAAATAAAAAAA
>Ga0325411_1005143_pt1 | contig 14535 bp, 7 predicted proteins | sample PopdelMetagenome_13_FD_206181 | JGI IMG/M metagenome (GOLD analysis project Ga0325411, IMG submission 206181) | Populus deltoides microbial communities from Bellville, Georgia, United States - Xylem-PdIQD-R4 | ecosystem: Host-associated > Plants > Phyllosphere > Stem > Wood/Secondary xylem... | reverse complement strand
AGAGAGCCAACCCCAACATAAAATCCTTTCTTGGTTATGATTATGAGTATATATGTCGGTCATAAAAAAGAATCTTCTAAAGAAAAACGATTTGTCCTAAAAATCAAGAATTATATTAGTCGCATTTTAAATTATGATATTTGCTGAACATAATTTGCAGCCTCAATCATTACATTCGTGATGATGAATCCTCATGACCAAATTAACGAAACCTCTAGGTTTCATGAAATACCTCCCTTTTTGTTTTTGTTTTTTTATTTCATTTTTAAATTTTTTTTAATTTGATTTTTTAAAAAGTAATTTCATGAAAGTTTTTAATTGAATTATATAACATTTAAAGTGAAAGGATCACAATATAAAATACAAAAAAAAAACATGGCAATTTTCAAGTTTTTAGAATTTTTATTTTTGTTTAAAAGTTTACTTTATTTATGTTTCAGTCCATTAATTAGAGAGAAAAAAGATATTATCAAAAAATAACCAAGTTGTTTTTTGGCCACAATTCGACCACCAAAAATAAGGATTTTATGTTAATAGTTTTCTTTTCTTGAGAGGAATATTCTCTAAATTAAACATGGCAAGAAAGTAGATTGATTTCGGTTTTAAATTTTTTTGATTTGGTTGATTTTATTTGTTAACATTGATTCTGGATTGTTGTGAAGTTGTTGAGTGGTTTATATAGTTTTCTTAGTATTTTAGAGTTGCTCTTATATAAAAATTGGTAGAACAATGGATTTTTAGGTAAACCCCTCCTCAAACCGTCATAGAGGGTGTTTGGGTGGGAGATGTGGTTGTTTTTTTTCAAAAAGTTACCACACCTCTTATTAAAAAGCATGTATTTTTTGCTTTTACAAAATATAGTGTGTGCTTTAAGAGGATAGTACCTTAAAAAAATAGCTACCCTACCTTCCACCCAAACACACCCATAGTTGTGATCATATTCTAGATAGTTGTCTAATAGGTACAAGTCAGTTACAATGCAAGCAACATATTGCTCGCTTAGTGAAAAAGTGAAAAAATGAAGCACACAATGAGCAAGCTTGGGCTTTTAGCCCAAGCACAATTGAGTTTTTGGATTAAGATCAATTGCATGGGGTTTGATATATTTTTATTTTTTTTAATTTTAATTTAGTTTTTTATAATTATTGAACTTAAAATAGTATAAATAAATTAATTTATTAAATTCTTAAATTAATTAAAAATATATTTAAATACTATTTTATTAGATAACATTCAATTTTTACTTTGTTTTCAAAAATGTAATAGTTTTTGTATAATATTATCAAATTTTTTTATAGCCTATCATTATTTTTTATTATTTTATTTGGGTTGCTTTCTTGATAGCATATATTTTTATTGTTATGTAATAAATAAAGATTATTTTATAAAAACGATGTTATTAAACCTAGTAAGATCCATGACTAGACTCGTTGGTTTGTTAGGTTAGCTGAGGTAAGCTCAAGTTAATTGAAGATATCATCATCTTAATAATTTAAAAAAAAAACGTTGTTTACATTAAGTTTTGAGTTTATAATCAAAATTTTACTTGTAAATAAAAAATATATTAGAAAATTTATTTTCATATTTTAAAAAAATATATTAACAATACCTACATATTTGTTTTACATTTAAAAAGTATTTTAGTCCAACCCACGACACAAAACTAAGTAAAGAACAATCACCTAATTTCTTCTTAAGTATGTTGATGACATGTATTATCCCTGACCAAACGATGTGCTTATCTCAAAAGAAAAAGAAATTAAAAGAAAAGAAAACAGAGAAAATAGTTCCTAATCTGAAAGGGTTTAAACTATCATTTTGTTCCTATGTTTTGTTAGTTATTGAGAATTATCTCTCTTTTAGCCTTGATTTATAGTTGTCTGCAATATGTATGGGTAAGTAGGGGAACATATATTTATTTTGTCACGACCTCTGGCAGCCATTCTTTATTGCATTCCATGGTCTATATTACCTTGTTAAGCCCACATGCCAGCCTAACTAGTAGCCATTGTTATGCAGGAAGCGGGATTGTTGAGGATGTGAGGACTGAGGAATCAAGCCATGGAAAATTAGTTTTGACATAAGTCATGGGAAAATAAAAAATGAAAACCATTATTCTCATAAAAAACAATGATGGGCCTAGATCAACGCTCCTACTTCTGGGCCTAGGTTAAGCATACGAACGAGCCTAGGATGAAATTAGGAGTTAGCCCATAAGACTGAGATGCCCAACTTATAACATGGCCTAAAAAGTCTAGCATGCATGATCCCCTAGGAGGCCTAGCTTATCCAAGCATTTTGGTGGCTTCAAAATGGACTCGAGGAACAACCTCCTTTTGTCCATGAAGACTTGATCCCTGACTAACCTTCTTGGATCCTGCTTGAGCTCACTTGCACTATAAATGGGTCCACACAATTATTGTTGTCAAGTTGGACTCGTTTAAGTTTAATGAACGGTTGACATGACAAGGTTTATTCTCACTTTTCCATCTACTCCATACAAGTTAACTTAATTCTTGGGTAAATAAATGCCCATGGGTTCACCATGTAGAGCGAGGGATAACATAAATATAAACACTCGTAAACATTTTCCTTTTCCACACCTACTGCATTTATTTTTTTCATTTTCTATTTATACAATATATAACACATAATATTTAAGGCTACATTCCTCTTATATTAAAAAAGTTATAGGATTAGTTTGATGGTCTTAAAAAAGTTACCTAACAAGTAAGGATCCTTATTGATGATCTTCTAGCTACACAAAATTAGTTTTAGCATGAACATTCTAACTAGCTCTTCCTCGTTACTCATCAGTAGGATGAAAGTACTAGGTCATATTTAAAGAGGTTTAACAAATAATTGCTCATAATAAAAGGCTTTCTTGATCTTATTTCCTTACAGGCCTTGATCAGTAGTGTCCACAACCCTGCTTGATGGAAACAACTTACACTTTCCTAGAACAAACTCTTTTCAAGGTCAGGCAAGTCATAGAAAACCATGTGTATGTATAGAAAACAAATATGGTTAAACAAAATCACCCTTGATTTTAAAAGCAAAAGAAGAAAGAAGAATCCTCTAAATATGGTTGATCCCTAACTAGTTCTCAAACATAAGAAAAAATAACAACTTAAAAAGGTTAATCCAAGATTGCGTTGTCTTTCTCAAACTCCTACTGTATCTTTAAACAATACCCTACTCCTCTAAAAGGTGATGAAAAAACATATAACCTTAAAAAGTAATACTTATTTGACAAGGTAAAAGACACGATACTAAAGACTACTACGACCTCAAAAAGAAGATAGAAAGACCAATCACCAAAGGCTACCACTAAAAATTTGTAAATAAAAAGGTCTAACATATATTGAGAGGAGAAGAGGTTAGTATGTCATATGAGACATTGTTTAAGATAAATATTATCCTATATGGGCTTTAAATAAGTGGAAGCTCTAGTTTAGATAAAACAAAAAAAAGGTTGATGAAAAGCTAGTGCTTATTACCTTTTGATTCCTAAACTTGTGGCATAAGCCCATCATATTTAGTCTTAATGACAATAAATGAGTGGCCTTCCTCTATACAACTACTTTATTAACCTCCATTATCCTTTATAACCATATGGTGCACAATCTACTCATAAATAATAGGAGTATAATGAACATTCCCTCTTAGATAAAGATGACACAAATTGATATTCACTCTTCTTACTTAACTTTGGTTAAAACTTCGTTGATTAAGATAAAAAGTACAAGTATGCTAATTGAGGGCATCAAAGATATACCAATCAATGTTGGTAACTTTACAAATGCCACTCTTCAACAAAACCTTCATGATTAACTAAATTCTATGTATAATTTTATCATTGAAAGACCTTTTATATATGAGATTAAAACGACAATCAATTCATGGTACCTAATCATAAAATTCCTTACTGAAAGTGGGATGACCATAGTAAAAAGAAACCAAATGGCTTTTAGCCTAAGTATCTTCACTTGTTTCAAGGGTAAAAAGGATTTATTGGTGAATTGGGCAAGGTTCTTAAATGTGAGACCAAAGATATAGAATGAAATTATGAATGATTTGAAAAAACTAAGTTTCTATAAATATAATGCATGCTTCATCTTTAAGTTTGGGTTTACTTTAGATGTTAAACAAGATAAAACCCTTATAAAGCTCTTTAATATCCAAGAAGACAAAAATTCCTTTGAGCCAGTAGACATGCCAACCATTAACATAGATATGAACTCTTATAGGTTGAACGTAAATCTTTTTTTATTTGTTAGAATAAGATAAATTTTAAATGAGGTGGAGAGATAGAAAGCTGTATTTAAAAAAAAATAGACAAGTTATTGAATGTTGGCTTTATTCGGAAAATGATGTACCTTGATTGGCTCGCCAATAGGTCATGGTGAAGAAAGCTAATAGAAAATAATGGGTAAGTGTAGATTTTATTAACCTCAATAAAGCATGCTTTACAAATAGCTTTCCTTGTCTAAGATAGATAGACTAGCGGACTACACAATTAGGTTTGAATTTAGAAGCTATTTATGAACTTAGACTACCCTTAGATCTCTATGTGGCTCAATAATAAAGAAAAAACATATTTTATCATGAATATATAGATATTTTGTTATAGATCCATGCCATTCAAACGAAGAAATATTAGGGCCACACATCAGAAGATGGTGAACACGATATTCATATGACAATTAAAGCCTGTAAAATGATATACTTATTAAGATCATGATTTTTTAGCAATATATTTACAACCTTTGCAGGATCTTCTCTATTCAAAGCCAATACAAGATACATTTAAATCTTATTAATTATGCCATTCTAGACCCTAGATACCTTCATTATGAAAGAGGACATAATTAAGTTTCCTAATTAGGAACATAGGATAGAACACAACTCCAAGAAAGTAAAAGTCATCCTAGACCCAAGTTCTTTTTTGTTGTTGAAGGATATTCATAGGCTAATATGAAGAGTCATCATCCTTAATAGGTTCATATCTTATCTAGGAGAGTGTTGTTTACCAATCTTTAAGAGATAAAACAATCTCTAACTTTGAGTGCACTCTAGAGTGTCAACAAGCTTTTGAGGAGTTTAAGGCTCATCTATCTTCACCAAATGTCTTGTCAAAACCTAGAGAAGGTGCAAATCTTTTTCTCTACTTAGGTATGACAAACCTATTTGTAAGCAACTATTTTTGTTCATGAAGAAGAGGGAGTATAGAAATTCACGTATTATATTAATAAGACTCTCTCTGATATAAAGACCAAATAATTGAAGATTGAAAGGATAACCCTCATCTAATTTAATAATAATAAAAAACTAAAACCTTATTTTTAGATGGACCAAATCATTATTTTAACAAACTATCTCTTTAAATTTTTTTTCATAAACAATACATATCTAGACACTAGGTGAAATAGGCCATCAAATTAGAATAATTCAATCTCTTATACCAACCAAGGTTAGTCATAAAGGCTTAGACTTTAACTAATTTTATTATAGAATGCTCATTCACTAAGTAAGTAACACTCGAACAAGATGCATCACTACCTAAGATGAGCCAACCACTTGTAAATTATATGTTTATGGTTCTTTTAATGTCCATAAATATGGGGCTGAGATTATACTAACGAGTCTAAATAGATAGATCCTTAAGTAAAAACTCCTTTTTGAGTTTTTCTTCTCTAATAATATGATCGAATATGAGGCTCTCATAACCAACCTAAATATGGTTTAGGCTTTAAATTCTCAACCTTTCCAAGTGAGTATCTGCATTGGGAAAGCCTATAAAAACAACCTCGTATGAGATAAAAAGCAAGAATATGGAATAAGGACTTAACAAAACATGTCACTTACTAAAAAACCATCATATGTGATTCACTTGTGATAATAAAAATAGGAAACCTTGGCTATTTAAGGAGATATATATATAAAAAAAATGTTAGAAAGATTCAACAAGAGCAAGGGAAAACCATTTAATTCTCCACAAATAGGTCATTTTAAGTTAAGTTCCAAAAAGAAGTTCTATAATTGAAAAAGAAAATAAAGAGATAAAAAATATTCCTACACATTAGTAGTTGGAAGTTTGATGTGCACAAATGATATATACAAAGCCAAACATTGCTAATGTAGTTGGTGTTGTAAGTCAATTTCTCTCTAAACCATATTAGGAAGATTAAAATGTATAGAAAGGGATATTGAGATATCTCAAGGAAACATCTAAAGCATGCCTAAATTTTGGCGGTGGTAAACTTGTATTAGATGGATACATATATATAGATATGATAGGCGATATAGATTCCAAGAAGTCTACATCAGATACATGATACTCTTGTTGGGGGGTTTTGTCAACGTAATCAAAATTATTAAAATATGTTAATTTATGTAATATAGAAGTATAATATAATACAGTGGTAAAAAGATCCAATGTAACTCTTATGAATAAAAAAGTTCCTAAAAAAGCTAAGATTATAAGAAAAGCTCGTACTCATTCATATGAGGTATCAATAGATTCATGATGCTTTGGAGATGAAGGCATTCCAACTTGAGAAAACTTATATTGATAACAATAAATTAGATGTGATGATTGTAGTTTTTCTTAAAAAGAAGAAATTTGTTTTTAGAGAGGAAACTGACATAAAAGAGCCTTTAATATAAGCATAAAGAGGAGAATTATTGGATCTTACCCATGTAAATATGGCTAGCGTAGCCGTCAATCCTATACCAACTGTCTTAAGGTTAATTTCTCGTCAAAATGCTCCAACTCCTATGCTACAGCCCAGCCCCCTGCCAGACTTAGCCTTCCCTTTTATTGATTCATTAGTATTTGCCTAGCAACTAAGTGTTTCCCCTCGCTAAGAGGTTTCCCCACTCTCTTCCTTATTATGAGACAAGCAGAACATATAAGTAGAAAAGATGCAATGTATATAAACACGCAAGTTATTACAGGAACCAATCTCAACCTTTATTTGTCTCAACAACAAATGAAATACATAAATCTGTATATATGTGATATACATAAAACTTGCATGCAATATGCTAAACTATCATCCCCTTTTCCTCTCTCTACATAGATAAGACTCTCTAGCCTATTTATATAGACAAGCATATGAAATGTTATAAAGCATACAACTACCATCCCTATATTTTAGGAAGTAGTTGAGCACTTTCTCCCCCATGTTCCTATGAATTTAATGGGTGGTTTTTGACCAATGATCTCATGATCTTAGTGTCTTGGGTAGCAATCCTAGCCATGTTTCAATGTTTAGCAGCCATGCCCCCATGATCTAGATATCCATTTCCCCATGAAGCCATAATCATAATTTCCGTAACAATCCACTAACACTGCTATGTAACCATCAGTCTATGCTGTTGAATCTGCTGTGTTTGCTGCCTGCCTTGGATTGTCCTTCATCAAAGCTCAAACTCGCATCAACCTACTACTTGTATAAGCCATTGAATTGATTTCTCCACTACTGTCAAACTTGACACTGTCCACGGATTACTATTATCCATTATGTCATTCTAGTAGTGTTTTTCGTCAGCGTATTAATGCTGGATTTTAACTTAATTACAAACTCTCATTGAGGTTGATGAATTAACATGTGAAATTGCTAATAAATAAGGACAGCTTGTGTGTGGCTTGGGATAGTCGCATATGAATTTTGGAAGATATAACAATTATGTAACCATGGAGAGGTGCAACTTGCCTAACAAGATCGATAGGATTGGTCTCAATGCTTTGGGTTAGGACTCAAAGTGTGTTTTGACTTTGTGGGAAACAAATAGGACCATAGAGAAGACTTTAGTCGAAGCTTGGTTTGGAAACTAGTTGATGATGGAAATGTTAAAGTTTCCTAGGCATCGTAGATTCAGTAGACATAATTTTATTGAATGTGGGCAGAACCAAGAGGCTTTGTGTGTAGGACACAAATTTATGATAGTGGAAAGATGTGATGCAGGGGTATCATAAGTCTATCCAATGAGGGTGTCGGTTTCTTTTAGTAAGAGATGTTTATAACAGAGTCAAAATCCAACATGAATAATGCACTAATGAAAAACACTACTGGAATGACGTGGTGGATAATAGCAGTTCGTGGGACAATGTCAAGTTCGACATTAGTGGAGAAATCAATAGCATTAGCCTATGCGAGTAGTGAGCTGATGCGAGTTTGAATTTGGGCAAAGAACAATTCAAGGCATACAACAAACACAACCGATTCAGCAGCATAGACTGATGGTTACACAACAATGTTAGTGGGTTAGTTTTGTTATTTTTTCTAGATTTTTCCATATTTTTGTGTTAATTTTGGATTCTATGTTATTTTTACTTTGTGTTTTAGGATTTTAATGTAATTACTTTGTAAAGGTCAATTTTAGACTTATTTAAAGAGTTGTAAACCTATTAGACAAATAGAACAAATATCATATTTTATTTTTAAAATAAAACTATGAATTTAGGGTTTTTTTTTAGCAACCCTTTTCGGCTTATAACTTTGTCCTTCTCACTTATTGTCTTCTTATTTATGCTTTTTTCTGTATTAGTTTTATTGTTTGCTAACTTTTGGCAAGCAAAAGTTAGCCCCAAATATCATTACGGTTAAGTAAAAAAGCAATAACATAGCAAAATAATTAATAGTTTTTTGAAAAATAATATTGTAGCAATTTTCTCAATTACATTTGTTTAGATAAATCAGTCAAAAATAAAGAAACTTTAAATGAAAAATAATCTATTAAAGAAGCAAATATACTTTTGGGAACTTCAGATCTACCAATAGAGACAATCAATTTCTTTTAATTTTTGTTGTCTTTTAAAAATTATGTTTGGACAAGCTACAATGCTCAAGGGAAATTGTGAACACCACTATTATTTATTAAATGCTAAGAGGACTTGACATTTGTCACGACACAAAAAAGAAAAATGGACTACATTGTGGATATACATAGCATATGTTTTTATTATAGCTGGTTTGTCAGTTGATCAAACTTTTGCAGCAACCAAATTACACTTCTGATTAAAACCTGTCATGAAAAGAAATTAAAGGATCACAAATAAAGGAAAAAAGGCAAAAAATCATCAATCATTTTCAGTGGTATATTATGCATGTCAATATTTCATTTTATCATAAAAAAATCATAATATTGCAAGTGATGAGAATACTAAGCAATTGTAAGAAGGGAATGACATGATCAATGAAGATTGTTTTTGTAGATAAATATCCATATAGGTATTATGTTTAGGGATATAGTCTAGTTTTATCATGATTAAGTTTAGAAAGCCAACTTAATCTAGGACTTTTATTATAAAAAAAGTCCTAATAAGCTTATGACTCTACATTTACATAAGAATATTAATGGTTAATAGACAATGGTCTCTTTATTATCTTTTTTATCAGTTAGAAAAAAAAAACACTTTCTCACAATATCTCTTTTGTTCTATCTATAACACCATCAATTCTAGGGATTCGTAATGTGCTATTTATTTAGGTGACACAAGTAGTCATCTAAGGAATGAGATTGGTCCAATGTTTTTGGTTCATACAATATAAAAGAAGTTTGTAATTCAAGTGGAGATCCTGGTTCATAAATCTAAAATGTTACATTAACCCTTTTATTAAAATATACCAATAGTGGTAACCAAGCTTTTAATACTTGTTTTCGCTTTGATATGTGTTTGTATGAATTTTATGATCATGAACATTTATAAATATGAATGAAGTTGTAACTTTTAATTAATTCAAGTGGTAATATGATTTGTTATTAAAAAAAAAGGACAATGTGGCACCAAATTAAGGTTTGGTGCCTAAAAAACCAGGGTTCATGTTCTAGTTCTATCAAAACTCTTTTTTTTTTTTTTTAATAATGCATCATATTTGCTCATTCAAGTGCATAAATAATATAGAGTCAAATTGCATGGAAATACATCATATATGTATATACATATTATTTTTTCAAGAGTTTTTCAAAGTCAACTACTGATCTCTCTCACACTCATCCTAAATCAAAGCACCCTGTCATTATATGTGTGGAGGTTTGAATTTGAGATTTTTTAAAGAAAAAAAAAGATATTGATATTTGATGTCTAGTTTATTGGCACACTGAGTGTGCTTATTTGTAATTGAATACTGATTGAACATAGAATTTAATAGGGTATTTATGAAATGTAGTTATAGTTTGGAATCCTTGCATTATAAATGTTTAACAACTTTACTGCAACATATATATATATATATGATAATAAAGAAATCATTGGTTTCAATTATTATTGTGCACGGTATAGCCAAATTAATTAACATATCTTTATATAATTGTTTAATTTTGATGCATGACATGTTATAAATAATAATTGGTTTATTTTTTTATTTTTTTTCAAGAGTTGATATTTCATCGTACATAATTATTATGGGATTTGCTTGATATGTGAGTGCCATATGAGCATTAAATTATACCGTTTTAGGAAATGATTCATATTCCACTCTCTTAAGAGATAGGTGTGATTTTCTCCATTCTAATTGATCAACGTGTGTTATTTCTATAAGAGATGGAGAGATTAACACTAAATATTTGTTTACGTTCATGAGATTGTTTTATTTATTTATTTATTTATTATCTTGATGTTTTAAAATAATTTATGAGCATAATATGAGTGTGGCATCCTTATTTATAAATTATTTTTTAATGTAGTGATGTTGTAATAGGAAATTATTATTGTAATTTTACCATTTTTATTTCTTTTAATTTTAATGAGGATGTAATAGGATGTGTTTTCACAATAATACTATTTGTCTTAAATTATTTTATCATATAACACCAAAATGTCAAAAGAGTCCACGAAGGATTCAAAATAAATGTATGTGATGCATGGAATATTATGGATAAAGGAAATAGTCTTGACATTTTAAATCTTGATCAATTAGATATAATGTTCTTACTTACATATTAGGAGATGATTTCTAGCTTCCGCTATGAGATTTTTGATCTTAATATGTAGGTAGGAATTTTATTATTTAATTGGATTGAGAATAAACTGATAGATATGTGCCTAATTTAAATTGTACAATGAATGTAAAAACATGACCTCCAAGAGCATAGTATTTGAATGGAATGAGGATGAAAAACTTGATGGAAAGAACTATGATATATGGTATAAGAAAGTTCGATATTTCTTAAATAAGAAAGAGGTACTAAGAGACCTTGACCAATAGTGTGATTCAAGTTGAGGAAGGAATAACTACACCTAACACCGACATGACTAACAAGCCTATAAGGCCTGAATCAATAAGGATAAGATTGAATGTTTTGCTAAGTTGAGATGCATGCAAGATGACCTAATTAAAACATTTGAGATTTATGAGAATGCCAAAGAAATATGGGATCAATTTAAGGCAAACTTTGGTGGCATGATAACAACTAGGTTGTGAGCCCTGATCTTTAAGTTTAACCAATACATGATGAACTCAAAGCACTCCATGGTGGAACCCATTAGTGTGATGTCTGCCATGATTAAAGAGTTATAAACAAGTAGTAATAATCTCATTGATGAGTTGTATGTTCAAGTTATAATTAAGTCCCTACTTGAATCCTCTTAGGGCCATATAAAGATGGTGCTAATACATAATAAGGGTGTTAGAACCTTTAGTGATATTGAGAAACATCTTGAACTAGAGGTAGAGCGTAGAGAGGTGAACCGTATTGTATTTTTTTCAGCTCAAGCTAGATAATATAGGGTATTTAAGCCTAAATTCAAGGGATAACAAAAGGGTGTTGCACAAGGTAATGCTGCAAATTTAAGACCAAGAGCTGGAGGAGTAACCAAGTGCCACAAAAACAAGTGTGGAAAGAAGAACATGACCAAGGTAAGAACATGACCAAGGTCAACTGCTATAACTATAGAAATATGTCACTTTGCTCAAAATTGTTTTGAGCTGAAGAAGGAAAAACCTTATCCAAACTCTTTTAATGTATATGTTTGTTCACATGTATTTATTGCTTATATTACCTTTGGTTGGATTGAGTTAAAGATCAAGTTTGATATATAGATTATTGGTGTTTGCCAGTAAGTTGCCATTATGTTACTATAGGTAATAGTGCCCACGTTGATGTCCTTAAAGTAGGCACATATCGTTTGAGGATACGCATTGGGCGTGACCTATTTTTATATGATGTGTTGTATAATCTAGATTTTCATTGTAATCTCTTATCAGTTCTAGCTTTATTTCATTTAGGTTTTCTTTTCATTTAGAAGATACTCAAATGAATATTTATTTAGGTATAAAACTATTTGGATTTGGTCGGTCAGGTGAAGGTTTCTTTATATTGGATTATTTTAATATTGACATTGCTTTAATTACCTCTTTTATTTCTTATAATATTATATCTCATTATATAAAATAGCATGCAAGATTAGGAAAGACACATAGGACAAGATAAATTTGTCAGACTAGCTAGAGAAGGTCTATTATGCTCACTCGCTAAAGTAAACCTACCTATATGTGAACCTTGTTTAGAAGGAAATGCCTACAAAAAGCCTTTTGGTAAGGCTAAAAAGGCTAATTTCTCATTAGATCTAGTCCATTCAGATATTTATGGATCTATCAATGTGAAGGCACATTATGATGCTTCTTATTTTCTAATATAAATAACTACCCATAATACGGTGTTGTTTATCTATTATCTCACTGGTCAGAAACCTTGAACTATTTCAAATATTTTCTGACAGAGGTTGAAAATTAAAAAGACATAAGCTTAAAGGTTCTTCATTTTGATAGAGCTCGAGAGTATTTATCAGAACAATTCAAGAAACTATGTGAAAAAAGGGATACTTGGGCAATTGATGATTTTTTACACTTTGCAACAAAATGGTTTTACAGAAAGAAAGAATCATACACTTTTAGACATGATTAAGTCTATGATGGTGCAAACTAACCTTCTAATTAGTTTTTGGGAGGATGCACTATTGTCTACTGCCTACTTAACCAAGTATCCTCAAAAGTCTATTCATTCCACTCCTTATAAACTATAGAATGGAAAAAAGCCTAATTTTGAAGGCTTACGCCCATGGGGATCAGCAAATTAGGTCTTAAGGCAAGCAAAAAAAAATTTATTAGATACTCTAAGCATTCTAAAGGCTATATTATGTATGGTGAACATCCTGATGGAGGAATGATTGGGATAGAGTCCCTTGATGTAAATTTCTTAGGAGAGGATTCTCCAAATATTGGTGAAGTTAAAAAGGATCTTTAATTTTATAAAGTTACAAGAACCTTATGAAGGTTTTATACATTGTTATAGTTAGAATGAGGTTTCTAACCCTTATCTTATAGTTGTTATAGATAATGGGAGTGATCCTTTGCTTAGTGGGAGTATACCATTAAAAGTGTATCCTCAAAGTCCAGATGTACATAAATGTACATGTGGAACTATTCCTCTTCATTATTTTAAGATTGAAGGGGAATCTTTCATTTGTGTCTTTTTGGATAAGGATGAGCCATCTTTTTTAAGGAAGCCATAACTTCACCTGCATTTAAAAAATGGATGGTATTTATGAGGGATGAGATGAGTTCAATGGTTGAGAATAATGTATAGGAGTTAGTTGATCTTCTACATGGGTGTAAATCTATAGGAAATAAATGTGTCTTTAAGATTAAACACAAGGAAAATGGATCAATAGACAAGTACAAGGCTTGTTTGGTAGTGGAAGGCTATGCCTAAAAAAAGGAACAAATTACGAGGAAATTTTCTCCCCTATAGTGAGATTTGCTTCCATTCACCTTATTCTAGCTATCGTTGCCAATTTGGAATGAAAGTTATTCCAAATGGATGTAAAGACTACATTCATCAATGGAGAACTAGAAAATGAGATCTATATGGATCAACCAAAATGTTTTATAGTAGAAGGAAAAAGGCACAAAGTCTGCCATATTAAATGTTTTATCTATGGCTTGAAATAATCGTCTAAGCAATGGTATCATTATTTTCACCAAGCTATTATTTTGATTGTTTTTGTGATGATCAAGGAAAATCATTGTGTGTATGTTAAGAAAGTTGAGAAGAAAGTTCTTATCCTTTATACGTGAATGATATTTTATTAGCTGGAAATGATTTGGAGTTGCATATAGCCACTCAAAAGTGGTTGTCCTCTACATTTGAGATAAAGGACATGGGTCATGTAAATTATATATTAGAAGTTAAGATCTAAAGGGATTGATCTAATAGACTTTTAAGTTTATCTAAAGATACTCATAGTAAAAGAATTTTAAAATGCTATGTATAATTCTAAAAATACTGATACTTCAATGGTAAAGAATCATATTCTTAATGTTGAACAATGTCCTAATTCATAGAAAAAGAAGAAGCAAATGGAAAATGTTCCTTATTCAAGTGTAATTAGTAGTCGCATATATGCAATGATATGTAATTAACCTAATATATGTTTTGTTATTAGCATTGTCAGTAGATATCAAAGTAGTCTTGCTATTACTTACTGGAAAGTAGTTAAAAGGATTTTTAAATATCTAAAAGGAA
>Ga0325411_1005142_pt1 | contig 14537 bp, 11 predicted proteins | sample PopdelMetagenome_13_FD_206181 | JGI IMG/M metagenome (GOLD analysis project Ga0325411, IMG submission 206181) | Populus deltoides microbial communities from Bellville, Georgia, United States - Xylem-PdIQD-R4 | ecosystem: Host-associated > Plants > Phyllosphere > Stem > Wood/Secondary xylem... | reverse complement strand
GAAGAAGAAGAAGAAGAGTTTAACTTTTTATCTAGCTTTAACCCCGGAAGTTTCTCTTCTAGAAATCCATGGGAATCCATATATTTTCTCTAGCAGGATAAGAAAACCAGTTAACAGAGGAGGAAGAAAAAATCACACCATATATGTTACATGAGGTTCAAAATTACTCTTTAGTATACACTTTCAGGGAATTAAGGAATACTTTAAATCAGAGGTGTTGACACAGGCATAGCCCAATTCATGGTGTCTGATATTCTACGCAAAATGGCAGGTGACACGCCTCAAGTGTGGTGGTTTTATCTTTGGCCTTCGCCTCAATCATACCATGAGTGATGCCTCCGGCATAGTCCAATTCATGGCAGCGGTTGGTGAGATGGCACGCGGAGCCACTGCCCCCTCCGTCCCAGCTGTGTGGGAAAGGCATGTTCTGAATGCAAGAAACCCACCACGGCTTACATGCATACACCGTGAGTACGAGGAGGTAGCTGACACCAAGGGTACAATTATTCCACTTGATGATATGGCTCATCGTTCCTTTTTCTTTGGCCCTTCAGAGATATCTGCTCTTCGAAAATTGGTCCCGCCTCACCTTAGCCGTTGTTCCACTTTCGAAATATTAACAGCATGTCTTTGGAAATGTCGTACCATTGCCCTCCAACCAGATCCTACTGAAGAGATGCGCATAATATGCATTGTCAATGCCCGTGAGAAATTTAACCCTCCATTACCAACTGGATACTACGGCAATGGCTTTGCTTTTCCGGTAGCAGTGGCAACTGCCGGGGAACTCTCGGAGAAGCCATTTGGATATGCCTTGGAATTGGTAAGAAAGGCCAAGGCAGACGTGACTGAGGAATATATGCGATCGGTAGCATCTTTGATGGTAACTAAGGGGAGGCCTCATTTTACAGTGGTAAGGGCATACCTTGTATCGGACTTAAGAAGTGCAGGTTTCGAAGTGGTAGATTTCGGTTGGGGTAATGCCATTTACGGCGGGGCTGCCAAAGGTGGAGTTGGGGCAATCCCTGGAGTTGCAAGCTTTTATATTCCATTTAAAAACAAAAAAGGAGAAAATGGGATTGTGGTGCCATTTTGCTTGCCAGCTCCTGCGATGGAAAGATTTGTCGTGGAGCTTGACGGTATGTTGAAGGGCCAGCTACAAAGTGGGCAAACTCATTCCAAATTTATCGCATCTTCCTTATAAGTTTAATTGTTCACTTCCTTTTTTCTCCCATAAGCTAAATGGTTCCTCTTTGATATAATGTCAGCGAGGTTATAAGTGTGCGTGTGAAAGTGATGAGGAGTGCTGCTGAAAAGAAAAAAAGATAGTGACGATCGATGAGAGAATGAATAATATATACACCCATCATTTATGTATGTTTGTTTGAAATTTTCTACAAAAGTTTACTGAAATATTCACTTTTCTTGTCAATTTAGCTGTGTGTTCTGATGATAAATCATTTGTTGCAATTATAATCAGGTAAAAGTACTATACTGCGTACGTACATACACATGTAAACGCGAGGTTGCAAAACGATTATTTCTGGTTGCATATATACAAGTGATGTTCAAAATCATCTACATAACTGATCATAGTCATTTGATGTAACAAGATTTTATTATTATATTTTATTTTTAAAAATAATGCGGGATCAAAGTAAATGCGTAGACCCAGAGCCCCTGATATCTGCAGGCGCTCTGGACTGGCGCGCACCAACCTAGTCGCACCCAAAAAACAGGCGTGCTAGGTCTGACGCTCTGTCAAGCTCATTTCCCAATAGGTCTAGCATGACATCAGGTATAGATGTACTGGGCAGGTGCGCTGCTATGCCCAGAAAGTTTCCAGGGTTTTTAGTGAGCAGAAGAGGATAAAGTCTTTTGGTGTTCATGCATTACATAAAAAGTCATACTTTGATCTAGCACAAATGGATAGAAAACCTACATATCAGTTTGCCAGTGCCTTTGAGAAATACAGTTGTACAGCTTAGTGCCAGGCTGCCAGGTTGAAAAGCTAAGATAAATGAATCATCTATATACCACAATAATAGGCTATCAGTGTTTTTTTGATCCGCCTGGTACTGGGGGAATCTTTGCTGGTCTCCTTTAAAATTGACGAGGAATCATAAATGACACTGTAAACTTCATAGCTAGATGGCATTGTCTGGAATGTCAAGGCAAATAACTACCTCAACTTCATAGACGAGGAAATTCTTTCAGAAGGAACAAGTGACACCAAGGCTCTTCATATCTCTTTAAAATGTAAGGATTTCATCATGGCATGTGTCCTCATAGACAATGGCTCCTCCTTAAACATCATACCTAAATCAACTCTAATGAAATTGATAGTTGACATCTCTTATATGAACCCAAACAACATGATAATGAAAACTTTTGATGGCGCCGGAGGAATTTATCGGTGAGATTGAATTACCAATTGAAATAGGGCTATGTGTGTTCAATACAACTTTTCAAGTAATGGGAATATCTTTAGCCTATAGCATTCCTAGTGGGGAGGCTCAAGATCCATTCCCTTGTAGCAATACCTTTAACATTATATCAAAAGCTCAAATTCATCGTGGATGAAAATCTAGTAGTCATCGAGAGAATGGATGATATGATTACCGAGTCCCAAGAAGAGAAAAATAAGCTTTTTAGAAGTTTAAGAAAATTTCAACTCAAGTTAAACCCCGTAAAATACACCTTTAGAGTGACATCCAATAAGCCTTTGGAATTTACAGTGAGAAAAGAGGGAATTAAAATATATTTAAATAAATTAAAGGCAATTTTAGAAATGCCACATTCATAAACCCAAACGGAAGTGAGGAGTTTCCTAGAAAGGTTGAATTATATAGCCAGTTTCATTTGTAGACTCACGCCGACATGTGAGCCAATATTCAAACTTTTACTAAAGAATTAGACTGAGAAGTGGAATGAAGATTTCCAATAATCTTTTGAGAAGATCAACTATATATTATCTCTAAAATCCACCAGTCTTGATGTTTTTTGTTGTTGTTGAGAGATCACTAATCTTTTATCTTATGGTATTGGAGATGTCAATGAGGATCGTGCTGCAGAAACAAGGTGAATTTGATAGGAAAAAGTGGGTTGTATACTATCTCATCAAAAGAGTTAAATATTCAGCCCTAAAGAGAACTTGTTATGCTTTAGCGTGAATTTCTCGCCGGTTAAGGGAATACATACATGTTGTGCTCCACAACTTATCTTATATCTAAATTGGACCTCATAAAGTATATATTCAAAAAGCCCTAATTTATGAGAGGATTGCTAGATGGAAAATGTTCTAATTGAACATGACATCATCTACTTGTCTTGAAAATCAATCAAGGGTAGCACAATCATAAATTAACTACCTCATGGATTGAGCAATCCCAAACTACGAGCCTGTAAAATTTGATTTTCTTGGTGAAGACATAATATTTATAGGGGAAATTAAAGACTCAACCAAAAAAAAAGAAAGAAAATGAGTAATTTTTTTTTATGGGGCCTCAAAAGCTCTTGAGTATGGCACTAACAGGTATTGATATCACTAACAGGTAAACACTTCCCATTACTACGAAGTCATATAATATAAAGCTTGTTGATTGGGATGCGAGAGGCCATCAAATTAAAAGTAAGGCATTTAGAGGTATATGGAGATTAAACGTTGGTAATTATTAAATAAAAGGAGAATAGGTGGCTCCATATTTAAAGCTTATCCCATACCAATAATACATAACGTGATTGATAAAAAAAAAAAAAAAATTAAGATTGTTGATTTCAGCCACTTGCCTCAAGGTGAGAACCAAATGGTGGATGCATTGTCGATAATTGTAGTAATGTTTAAAATTGATGAAGGAATGGAGATCCAACCAATTAAAATAGAAATATAGGACACTCTAGCCCATTGTCTGAACATAAAAAAGGAATCTAATGGAAAACCATGGTTTATATATATCTTGGAGTATATAAAATATCAAGAATATTTTGAAATGGCAACTAAGAATGACAAGAAGACCATTAAATGTTTGTCCATAAACTTCTTTTTAAATGGAGAGGTTCTTTATAAAAGAGGATAATATATGGTTTAAGAGGTTTGTAAGATTGATATAAACTCTTAATAAAGCTAAATTCAGACTTATGATTGAATTTGACACGATAATAACTTATACTAAGGTACCATCACTATAAGTAACTAACCCTCGCTTAATGCTTATAATTGAAATGCAAACGAGAAGTATATAAGACTTTATTAAACTTGGTTAATTATTTGATAAGTCAGAATAAGAAAGCAAGAGTAAGAGCAAGGTTTTAAAATAAAAGTAGTTTCCCCAAATTTCCTAACAATGGTAGGACAATCTTTATTTCTCTAATTTAATCCTTAACCTTATAATATACATCACAATTAACACAAATTAATTCTTTTTGACAATTCACTTAAACCCTAAAATCCTTAATTTATGAATTTTCAATCTCCGAAAAAAGAGTGGCTTTAGTAGAAAATGAATACTTTACCTATGCTAATTAACCCATAGGCCTTTTGTCAAAATTTCAAGAATTTTTCTCATTTTCTTCTAATTTCAAGCGCTCTCTCTCCACCCAAATTCCCCATATCTCTATCTCTCTAAGTTTTTCTCTACTTTGATTTTGTTTTCTTTAATATAAACCTTATCTCCCCATATCTTTACCTAAATCCTTATCCAATGCCATATAATTTGAGAGGAAAGGAGAAAATGAAGAAAAATAAAAAGGGGAGGAAAATTTCTTTTATTTACAGCAATGTCAATCATTAATTGTCTCATATATTATTTATGACAAATCTTGACCATCTATACTTTTGGCATACCAATTTAATTTTTTTTTTGTTTTTTCCAAGTTTTATGTTGACATACTAGGAATTTTCACTCATATTTATAAAAGTTTTTCTCTTAATTTAGTATTTCTCGATTAGGATTTATGCTACTTAACACACGGTTTACATGTTTTTTCTTTTTTGTTTTTTCAGGAATATCATCTACTTAGAGATGAATCAAATTAAGATTTCCATATAAAATCTATATGAAAAAAAAAACCAAAACACATGAAGTGAAAATCATGGATTTCAAATTATAGCAAGAAAAAGAAATGCAAATTTGGCTTGTTGATTTATCCAAAAATATATGGAGAATTACATTGAGCCAACATCAAACTCTAGAAATAGGAGTATTGTTAGTTTAGTGTTAGAACTGATATGTGTTACTTACAACATGAAAACATATGGAAACCTACAAGAAAGGAGAAAAAAGACTTTTTAAAATATACTCAAGATAAAAAACCTAAACAAAGACTTTTAAGTCCAAATCGAAATTCCACACAAAATAAAAGGCAATTCAAATATGTAACATGCATAAATTAGAACATATGAATGCAAGTAAAGCATGCTTAGAGTATGTTTGTTTACCCCGGAAAGTGGTTTCTAGGAAACCACTTTTCAAACTTTCCTGTGTTTGTTTGTCATTGGAAAAGTTGGTCAACGAAAAACACTTTTCGATCAACGGAAAACACTTTTCAGTCAAAGAAAAATTTGACTTGGTTTCCAGAAAAGTGTTTTCCTTTTATTTTGGACGGAAAACACTTTCCGGAAGTTGTGAAAAATTTAGAAATATTATATTATTTGCTGATTATATCAAATTTTATCCTCAAACTTTTGATTGCTATATATATATTTTGTTTTGAATATTTGTTTTTCAATTTCATCTCTTAGAATTTAATTTTTATATTAACTTTGATCCTCATTTTTATAATTGTTATTTGCTTTTTCATTATTAATTTTTAATTGAAATTTTTTATCTATCAAATTTGGTCCTCATTCTTTTAATTGTTACTTATTTTATTTGAAATAATTTATAAAATGTTAATTATTATTATTATTTTAATTTCTTCATCTTTCAATTATTTAGATTTGATCTCTATTATTTATTTTATTTGAGACAATTTATGAAATTATATGTATTTTTTAATTTCATTCTCATTCAACTTTTTAATTTGTAAGATTTGTTCCTCATTATTTTAATAAACTTGAAAAAATAAAACATTAATACGTTATTTTCCAACTCATTTTCCATGACATAACCAAACCACTAAAATGCGTTTTCATTACACTACCAAATATCGGAAAATAATTCACTTTCTCAGAATTTATTTTCCCGGAATTCACTTTTCAAAAAAAAAAAACTGCTTTCCATCAAACAAACGGGGCCTTAATTTTGATAAATAAAAGGAAGAAGAATAAGCTGAATTGTAGATAAATAAAAATGAACAGAATATATTGAATCATGATAAATACAAATGTTCTTAAAGATGACTATATTGATAATCAAAACAAGGAAAACAAGTAAAATTCAGAACAGAGTCTGGACATGACAATAAGAATTTTTTTAAGAAAAAAACAAGGAATTGAAAAAAAAAATAACAAAAAGGAAAAAACTAGAAATTAAAATTTTCTATTTTGAATCCAAAGCCAGTCAATTTTCCAATAAAATAAAATAAAATAAAATAAAATATCCAATAAAAAAAATTAGGATTAGCTTTGAAAACTGAAGTGAAAAGTAAAAGTGTAACTTCATGATAAAATAAAAATCAATTACATTTGATTGCTAACTTGGAAAAATACATACCTGCTATAGCTTTCAGGAGGTAGTGTGTGGGACACAGCTGATGGGGCGGGGGTATTAGGCCTCCACTAGCTGGACCAAACGCAAGAAAGTCTCTTATTCTCTTTTCCAGCCATCGTGCAAGTCATTGTCAGCTATAAGTGGATATTAGAGAAAAAGACCTTTTTTTTTGCCTTTCTCCTTGGTACTGAGTGTTTTTTTTTTTCCCCCTTGCTTGTCATTGCCTTTTATTGGTGCTAATTTCCTTGCCAGAATCTAGTGAAGGAAAGAACTTCATTGCTGTTGATGGCAGAGAACGTCGTCGTCGTTGTTGGTTGCTCCTTTTTTTCTTGGATGGTTGGAGCTCTAATTATGGTAGAGAGAGTTAGATCAACAATTATGGATACTGTGGCTACATTTGTATGATGTACGAGTTTATGGTCAAGTAAATAAGGCTTGATTTATAGTGGTGAGGTGTGCTTTTTCTTTATGGTATGAGTGCTTGTATTCAATGTTGTCAAAATCACGATTTGACTCGTAAAATCATATGATTTTACGAGTCAACTCATATATAACGTACAAAATCAGGTTAAAAACTCGAAAACGGTCAAACTCGGTAAAAACGGACCGAGTTAACGAGTTTGATAAAGAGTGAAAAAATTAATTAACTGTCTCTGTCTCCCCTCCCCGTCACACCGACACTCTCCCCTTTCCCCTTTCTCAAATCTCAAGGGTTCTTCAAGCGTGCTCTATTGCTTTCCTTCCATAACTCACTCAAGGCTGGCTTTGATGGTTTTTTGGGCGAGGTTAGGGACTTCATCAACACTTTAGTAAATAAGGGAGGAAATATTGTGCAAAGCTCACTAGACACAATTACTTCTTCAATAACATTGATTAAGGAAGGTGCTTCAGAAGCAATAGATGGTCATCCAATACTGAGACCATTTCTTAGAACAGCGTGGAGTTTTCTAAGAATTTTAAGATGAGCAAGTCACCCGATATTGAGACCGTTTCTTAGAAAAGCATGAAGTTTTCTAAGAATTTTAAGATGGGCAAGTCACCCAATATTGAGACCATTTTTTTAGAAAAAGCGTGGAGTTTTTCTAAAAAATCTTAAGATGGGCAGGTTACCCGATATTGAGACCATTTCTTAGAAAAATATGGAGTTTTCTAAGAATTTTAAGATGGGCAGGTCACCCGATATTGAGATTATTTTTTAAAAAAGCATGAAGTTTTCTAAGAATTTTAAGATGGGCAAGTCACCCAATATTGAGGAAAAAACGAGGAGTTTTTCTAAAAAATCTTAAGATGGACAAGTCACCCGATATTGAGATTATTTTTTAGGAAAAACACAGAGTTTTTTGCATGATCAGACAATTTATCTTTACAACACTTACTATGCGAAGCACTTGACAAGTCTTGGCTTCGTAAGCATTGTAAAGAGGGGGCATCTGTTGTTACTCATTTTTGGACCTCACGTGCTGAAGATCTTTTTGAACCGAGTACAGGAGTTTAGCTCATGTTTGCTGTAAGATTGACAAAAGCAGAGAAGGAAGAAATGTTTGTCGAACCCTGTTTAAGCTGTTTTCTACCCTCTTTATCCTTCCCCTTTGCTGCCAAAATCGTCAGGTTTCTTAGATTAACTAGAGTCTTCATAATGCTAAAATCGTCCCTTCTTTATCTGGTCTTTAAGTTTGGATAAATCCCTCAGAATTTGAACTAACTGATTCTGCTACTGTCTTAATTTTTTTGTTCCAACTTAGGCTCTGATTCTGACTTGGTTTTGTACGATATCTGACAATCCTAGCTATATTCTGTCACTCATGAAATGTTGAAGAATTGACCTACACCTTTAATGGGTCCCAGGGCTCGCTGTTCTTATGGCAGACTCTTAGTTAGATTTGGATGCTCGGCATTGTCAGTTTCCCGAATCAGATCAGGAAACCCTTTTTGACCAACCAGATTGCTGCTAGATTCTATTCTTTAAAACAATTTTTTCTCACTTTGAATCCTTCATCAAATTTGTATTCCTAAATGCGTAGATGAATTTGGGCTTTTGAATCACTTGATTTTGATATCAGAAGCTTAAGATATTCCTGTTTCAATAACTAGTGTGAAAGCAGAGAATCCTGTCAGGAGAAAGGTTCCAGCCCGAGTTTGTTTGCAATTTTGTTCTTCAAAAGGATTTTATCTCACTTTGGATCCTCCATGAAAGTTGTAGTCCTGTATGTGTAGATGAATTTGGGTTTTTGAATCGCTTGATTTCGTTATCAGAAGCTCAAGATATTCTTATTTGAATATCTACCGTAAAAGTAGAGAATCATGTCGTAAAAAGGATCCTGACCTGAGTTTGCAGGTTTGATTTGAGGGACCCGATTTGATGTTTTAAGGATTTATCAGATTAATTAAAGACAAATTTCAAACTTTGGAAAGTAAATCAGTTTCGTTCGAGGAATAAAAAAACAGGGACTGGATCAGAAAATATCAATAATGTCTGTTACTTGGCAGCGTAAAACAACCCCATAGGATTAATTAGCAGGGTACTGTTCATGGTAGTTTTGATCACAAACTATCCTATCTTATACACATTTGTTTTTTCTTTTTTTCTCTGCACAACCCTCCCCGTTTGATTTCTTTCCTGCAACTTCCTACTAGTTGCCATTTTGGAGCTGCAGATCACGTTTGTGAAGTTTTAATTCATAGGAGACAATAACTTTTGACAGCTGCAAAATGCCATGAAGAGAAGAACCTTACCATCATTTAATGGCTGGGATTTTATCCCTAACATAGATGGATGGGATGATGAGTTTATGTTGGAAATAAATCACTAGAATCAGCACATAATCAATGAGAATATTGTAGTTTCCTCGTTTGCATTATTTGGCTGCAAATTAGCTGGGATTTGCAATGCATTGAATCTTTTCTAAATAGAGATATATTAGGCTATATATAAGCTCTCTCTACTGACCTAGAGGAAAAAAAAAAGGAAAAGAAATAAAGGGGAGGAGAAAAGGAGAAAAATAAAGAGAGTAGAGGGAGACGGAGAGAGTTTAAACACAAAGAGGAAAAGAAGAGAGATAGAGGAGAAAAGGAAAAACAGAGAGAACAAGGAGGAGGCCGAGGGTAGGAGAAATAGAGAAACAACGAGAACGAGAAGAGATTATCTTGAGAGTTGAGTCTATCCTACCTTGCCGAACAGGGATTTGCAAAATCTCCAAGAGGTTTTTTGAAAAAGCTCTTAACGACAAAAAGAGGAAGGCTTTCTTTGGTTATTATAAGTAAAAAGGCAAAAGCTTTTCCATTGGTTTATATCTCATTTTCTGCATTCAAAACGTGCAGGATCCGCAGGTATGAGTCTTGACTTTCTTTTTCTTTAACATATGTAAAGATGTTTGTTTGGTTTTGTTTCTTTTCAAAATCTGTTTCTGCTTCTGTTTTGGGACGTTCATTTGCCATCTTAGCAACAAAGTTGTATGCTTGCCTACTGTTCCTCCCATGTCTTTGAGATTAGATTATTATTTATGTTACAGCTGCATTTTTTTTTTGCTCTCTTGTTGTGAGGAACTGTGAACTTTAAAGGTCTTCATTATTCCTCCATTTCGTTGTTCGAATGTCTCTCTGCTTTAAAATGTTGCATAGGATGAGTTTGGCTCCTAAATAAAGCTCTGTCCAGAGGGAAAAGAAACAAATGAGAGAAGGTCCTCTTTAGTTTGAGGTGATATTTCGGCTGGTTCTGGAGCCATGTTTTCCTTCCGGTTCCTTTAAAGTGAGATAACTGACCATTTGATTTGTTGGTTCTTGTTCTAGTGTCTTTGATATACATGGTATAAAGGCACGCTCTTTAAGTTATTTTCTTTTTGTATGAAACAACCATGAAAGTGTCAGAGATTAAAAAAGGGTGCGCGTGAGCAACGGTTTCTGTTATGGGATTGGGTTCGAAACTTTAGCTTTCCTGTGTATGCGAACTTCCTCCTTTCTGTTGAAAGCGATGGGCCAGGCTAGGTTTACGCTCTAAGTTTAAGTTGATGGACTGGATTTTGTTTGACGAGTTAGCTTTGGAGGGCCATTTTTGGGGTTTCTGCCTTTTTGTTTTATATGAACTTTTTAGTTTTTTTATTTGAGAATGTTGAAATGCATGTGTATGGTTTGTGTTCTTTAATTGTGATTAGCTGTGATTTTGTGTTTTGATCAAATATGAAAAATGTTTTTTTTGTGTGTTGCATACAGTCAATACCCTAACATGTTTTGAATATTTTTTTATATAAAAAAATATTGGAAGTTTCGAAAATATGTTTTCGCATGGATTTCTTAAACACAACAAAAATTATTTTCTTGCATTTCTGGATTTTACAACATGTTTGTAAAACTACAAAGGGTATTGGCCAATATTCTAAAAAATACAAAAATCTTATTTTGGGGGGAATTAATCTATTATTCACCGTTAATGTTTGGATAAAGAAATCTCAAAGGGATGAATATCCAAAATATTATTGGGAATTACTTGTTATTATTCAATGTTAATATTTGGATAAAGAAACCCTAAGTGGTAAATATCCAAAATAATTTTTTAGGAATAATAAATCATCACACATCCTTGAAAGAAGCCTTGATTATAATTGAGGACATTTCAATTTTTGACTCCACGGTTTACAAGCCGTGAGAGTATGAAACACTAAGGCAAAAATAGGCTTTTAAAACGCCCTAAATTTTCTTAGATTTCTAAATTTTTGTCCCTCCTCCTTGCGATTTACGAGTCGCAAACTCTTGAAATACTAAAAGAAAAATAAGCTTTTAAAGCACATGGAATCTCCTTGGATTTCTATCTTAATAAATTTAATTTGAATCAAACACAAATTTCAATAGATTTGCATTGGTTCTCCTTGGCACTTTGTAGACATATCTAAAGGTATGATCTATATTGGCCAAGGGTTTTTGCTTTTAGACTTTGAACCCAAATCTATTCATCATAGCAAACCTATCCTAGGAAAAAACTAATTAAGAGAACACCAACACCATAGCAATTATAAAGCAAACCAAACACCAAGCAGCTTATCTTAGGTAGGACGTACTGGGGGTGCTAATACCTTCCCTTTACGCAACCAGTCCCTTGCCTTAGAATCTCTGAAAGACTAGTTAGGGTTTCTGGTGACCATAATACTAGGTGACGACTCTCCTTATTCACAAAAACAAAAAAACTGAAATCAGTCAATTCTCTTTATTTGGGAAGGGTCGCTGCAACGCCGCGCTCAGCTGATTTTTAAATCGGGCTAGCCCTAAAGACAATTTCCCTCTACCATGCGTAGATGTGTTGGTGGACAATGCAGCATGTAACTCTACATATTCCTTTATGGATGGATTTTTTGGGCTACAATAAGATGAAAATGGTGCAATAGGATAAGGAGAAGACAATATGTGTAACACCATGGGGAACCTTTTGTTACAAGGTCATGCCATTTGGGTGAAGAATGTCGGGACCACCTACCAAAAGGCCATGTTGACTCTATTTCATGATATGATGCACAAAGAGATTGAAGTATATGTGGATGCAATGATTGCTAAAATCTAGAGAGGGGGAAAATCATGTCCAAATATTGAAGGAATTATTTGAAAGACTAAGAAAGTATAAGTTGAGGCTTAACCATGCAAAGTGTTAATTTAGGGTGAAATTTGGGAAGTTGTTGGGATTTGTGATGAGTGACAAAGGGATAGAAGTTGATCCCGACAAAGTAAATGCTATTCAATCTATGCCACCTCTCAAGACTGAGAGGGATGTGAGAGGTTTCTTGGGAAGGTTAAATTACATTGCTCGGTTTACATCCCAATTAACCACGACTTGTGACCTAATCTTTCATTTGTTAAGGAAGAAGAATCCGAGAATTTGGAATGAAGAGTGTGAAGAGGCTTGTTGCTACTCAATTTTTGACCCATGTTTTAATAATTTTTCAAAAATAAAAAATAAAAAATAAAAATAGAAATAAAAAATAAGGGTTTACATGTGACGATAACATAGAGCATCAGGGCTAATATTAAAAAAGCAATATGTCAAGGAGATAATTACTGAATCATATATAATTATTGCAATATAAAATACCATAGATATATGATTTGATTCGTGCTGGTTATGAAAAATAATCACTGCAATATAAAATACCATATATATAGGATTTGTTGGTGCTGGTTATAGAAAACAATCTCTGTAATAATTATTGCAATATTTCCTTGAATAGCACGTGTAGAGATTTTCTATATAAGTGAACCTAATGGGGGAGAAAAGAGGGAGAAAAAAAGTTTAAAAGAGAGAAATTTTGGGCACCCAAAAAAGAAAACTTAAAGGTAATATTTTTTTCCGGCCGAAACCAGTCGCGCCCCCACCCTTGGCCTTTGATTTTTTACATGGAGACCAGCCCCTCTCCTTCATCTGGGTTACTCTCCCTCACGGGATCTCCTCCTTTTAGCCAAACCAGAGAAACCCCTGCTTTGGTCTTTGAGAATTCTCGGTTTCCCTCTTCAGCCGGCCATAGATCACTAGTCTTCTCTCTCGGCCGGCCAAAACATGATCTCCTCCCTCACCTCTCCTTTCCCCGTAAACTCCAGCCCTCACTCCCTTTTCTTACCGTGAGCATGCACTAGCCATAGCAGCAGCAGCCATCTCTTCGCAGTAGATACAAGACGGACGTGAATGAGAGGAAGGACGAACAGAAAAACAAAGGGGAGAATAGAGAAAGAGAGAGAGGGAGGAAGACAGAAAATACAGAGGGAGAAACAGGGGAAGCACGGGAAAGAAAATCATAGAAACAAACAGACGAAGAAGAGCACAACAGGGACGAGCAGAAGGAAAGAACATAAGCAGAAGAAAACACAGGGGGACCAACCAGCGCGCCCTCGCCATCGCCTTCATCCCTTCGTTTCTGTCTCCAGTTTTCTTCTCCTCCAGTGGTGCAATGTTTTCTTTCATAGGTATTAGCCGAGGCAGCAGCTCACAAGAAAATAGAGAAGGAGCAAGAAAACACAGAGGGAAGAACATCCATTTCGCCAGCACATCACACCTTCATCATCGTCTTCGTCGTCTCCAGAGAAAGCGTCGGCAAGAAGAGATAGACAGAGACCAACACCAGTTACCAGCGGTCGTCATTGTCTTCAAAATCAGTGATGACCGGTTGTGCGCAAGAAACTGCAGCATCATCTTCGTCCAGCTACCAGGTAAGCGCCCTGCACTCTTGTCACTTTTGCAAATCTAATTACCAAGCCACTGTAGCATGCATATGCATGCAACAGTGGTAGGACCGGTTACTGGTTTGGGCTAGTAACCGGGTTGGGTTCAAAGAGTCATCTTTGTTTTTTTCTTTTTGAGTTTGCAGGGGGGTCACGGTTCATATTGTAATTTTTTTTGTTAGCTTCAGGACTTTGTTTTTTTTTTTTAATGTGTTGTGTACACTGACTTGTGTTTTAAATTGGTGTGTCGAACCTTGTTTATTTGAGACTAATTGTTTTAAGCTTCTTGCGAATTTTGGAATAGGTGAATATTTTGCTTGATGTTTGCGTTTGGACAAAAAAATATAAAAAAAATGTTTTCTTGTGTGCTGCATATGGCCAATATCCTAACATGTTTTGAATGCTTTTTTTATATATACAAAAAATATTGGAAGTTTTGAAAATATGTTTTCGCATGGATTTCGTAAACACAAAAAATTTGTTTTCTTGCATTTCTGGATTTTACAACATGTTTGTAAAACTCCAAAGGGTATTGGCCAACATTCCAAAAAATATAAAAATCTTATTTTGGGGGAATTCATCTATTATTCACCGCTAATGTTTGGATAAAGAAATCCTTAAAGGACGAATATCCAAAATATTATTGGGAATAATTTGTTATTATTCACTGTTAATATTTGGATAAAGAAACCCGGA